>Ga0210384_10000197_pt1 | contig 92427 bp, 81 predicted proteins | sample IncBWH2MmetaG_FD_160574 | JGI IMG/M metagenome (GOLD analysis project Ga0210384, IMG submission 160574) | Forest soil microbial communities from Barre Woods Harvard Forest LTER site, Petersham, Massachusetts, United States - Inc-BW-H-2-M | ecosystem: Environmental > Terrestrial > Soil >... | reverse complement strand
AACTCGCGCACTTCGAGCTCAACCAACTCCAGCAACTCCGGATCGTCCACCGCATCAACTTTATTCAACGCTACGACCAGATACGGCACGCCCACCTGCCGCGCCAGCAGCACGTGCTCGCGGGTCTGCGGCATCGGACCATCCGTCGCCGCGACTACCAGAATGCCGCCATCCATTTGCGCCGCGCCGGTGATCATGTTCTTGATGTAATCCGCGTGGCCCGGGCAATCGACGTGCGCGTAGTGCCGGTTCGCCGTCTCATACTCGACGTGCGCCGTCGCAATCGTGATTCCGCGTGCTTTCTCTTCCGGAGCGTTGTCGATCGAATCAAACGACCGGAACGTGTTCTTCGGATTGTGCTTCGACAGAACTTTGGTGATCGCCGCCGTCAGCGTAGTCTTGCCATGATCGATGTGACCAATCGTCCCTACGTTGCAGTGCGGCTTAGTGCGATCAAATTTTTCTTTCGCCATAACTCAGCTCTTAGCTCCTAGCTCTTAGCTTCTAGCTAAACCCTTGTCATCTCAAGCTTGTCATCCTGAGCGGCGCCCTTTGCCGCGAAGGATCTATGCAACTTCTCGACTACTAGTAATACTGATACAACTTCTTAAACTTGTGCCGCAGCGCGAGGTCGACGCCTTCGAGCTTTGACAGGTAAAACTCGCGCATCTGCGCCTGGTCGGACACCGGAAGCGAACCATACAATCCACGCGCATCCAGCTCCGCTTCGCCGACCGCGCCTTCCAGCAGGCGCTCCGCCAGCACCGCTTCAAAATCCCGAACGCGAATTCCCTTGCGCGACATCTGCTTCAGGAACCGCTCAACCTTTTCGGGCAAGAACGCCTGCTCCACTGCGACTTTCAGTCTGGCGAACTCTTGCTCCTTCTCAACCTTGATCGGAGCCCGCTGGAAAGTCACTGTCATACTCGGAACACGATACTTAGTTCCCTCGCAAGCTACGCTCGGGATTTCGCCAGCGGGCTCAGACGCCCGCTAAACGGCTCAACTCTGGAGCGGGAGACGGGAATCGAACCCGCGACCAACAGCTTGGAAGGCTGTGACTCTACCACTGAGTTACTCCCGCTCAGCCTCAAACTTCTGATCCCTCGCAAACTGCGCTCGGGATTTCGGCTGCGGGCTCCCGCTTCGCTCACGCCCGCAAGACGCCTCAACCTCAGCGGCTAAAGCCGCGTCCAATTTCTACCCGCTAACGGCACGGCTGAAGCCGTACCCTTCCACGAACCCTCGCCCTTCCACAAACCCGCGCCGGTCAAAAACCCTCGCGGCGCGGCCGATGCCGAACCCTTTCAAATCTGGAGCCGATGACCAGGATTGAACTGGTGACCTCTCCCTTACCAAGGGAGTGCTCTACCAACTGAGCTACATCGGCCCGAAACTCACTCCCGCTCTTCACTTCCTTGACGCCGCTCTTCGGCGGTGGCACGCAGAAAATTCACCGTCGTCAAAGCAGCCAGCAAACCCAAGATCGATACTGTCGCCGTCCGGAAACTGATGCTGACGTCAATCCCGAGTTTGGCGTCGTGAAGCGAAATAGGATCGCCCGACATCGTGTTCCAACTCAACAACGCCAGAACCAAGAACGCGCCCAGCGAGAAAGCGAATTTCCTTCTCGTATTCAACTCCGCCTCAGCAATCTGGTGCACAGGGAAGGATTCGAACCTTCGTACCTCGCTAGGAGGGACAGATTTACAGTCTGTTGGCTTTAACCACTCACCCACCTGTGCATAAACTTTCGGGCGGGCGGGAAAACACACGCTGAACCCGCAAACCAAACGCAGCACAATCCACGCTTTGCTTTCGCAACACAGGGAAACCAAGGCTCGCGCAAGAAGACCGCGAAGATCACTGCACGCCGGAAAAGTACCGAATGGAGTGCGTTGGAAAAACCTGTTGCGCCGCTAACCCAGCCCGCCGCCTGCCGGAAAAACATTTACTGGAGCTGGCGAAGGGATTTGAACCCCCGACCCTCTGATTACAAATCAGATGCTCTACCAACTGAGCTACGCCAGCAAATTCGGGGGAAAGACGCGCCCTCGCGCAAACTTATCCCTCAGATCCCTGCCAGATGTCCGGGACAATTATTTAAGGTATCACAAGCGGAATTAAGCGTGCAAGCAATCGTGTGCCTGCCTGGGTAGTGTGCAAGTTGCGAAGAACGATTCGTATCAGGGCTTCGCTTCAGCGATGCCGCCGAAGGACGTAAGAGGCTAAACGGCTTCAGCCGCTGGTTCCGGCGGTCACAGCCGCTAAAGCGGGACATGCGGGGATGCTTCTGCGGCACGCCTGAAGGCATGCCCTGATACGAATCGTTCTTCTCAAACTGCATCACTTATGCCCTCGGAGACTGTAACCTCGCCCAAAACATCTGATCCAAAAACATCTGGTCCCAAAACATCACTCAGCGCTTTCGGACAGGTCCCACCATCGCCGCAGCGCTGCCGGGGTGCTATCATTTCATCCCTGACCCGCACTTCATGCGAATAAGACGCGCCTTCCCCATCGCGCTGGCGGTTGTGATTGTCGCTGCAGCAGTGACGCTGGCCGTCCAACTGCGCAAGCACGCTCCGCCGGAGACCGCGCGCCTGCTGCCCGGAGCCGACGCCTTTGTCTACGCCAACTTCGGCTGGGTGCGCAAGGCGAATGGCGGAAAGCCGTTTTTCCCGGTCTCGCACGATCCGGAATACGATCGCTTCATCCAGGAAACCGGGTTTGACTTCGAGCGTGACCTGGACGCGGCGGCCTTCGCCATCCATTACCCGCAGAACTGGCCGGGCGGCGGGACCGGCGGCGCGGCTCCCGAGGCTCGCTTTTCAGAGGTCGTCACAGGACGGTTTGATGGCAGCAAGTGTGCCGCTTACCTGAAGCGGACCGCGCAGTCGGTGGAGAACTACAACTCGGTCGACATCTTCACGATTCCTCTCTACGGACGAACCTTCCGCATCGCGATTCTGGGCGTCGATACGGTGGCCGCCTCGAATCACGATGATCCCGCAGTGATCCGCGGGATGGTCGACCGATCGCGGCGGCTGGCGTCCCCGTTTGGCGGGCCCGCGTTGCTGCGCCGCTATTACAAGCGGGTGCAGTTGGCCAGTCCTGTATGGATGGTCGCTCGCGTCGAGCCGGGATCGCCGGGATTTGAGTCGTGGACCTCGATTTTTCCCAAGCCCGCGGACCTCGTGGTTTCGGCCAGCTACAACCCGCTGCATTTGCCGCTGCGCACCGGCGCCCTGCACGTGCGCGCCGAAGCCTGGGCCGGCAGCGACGAAGATGCCCGCGGCATTGCCGACAAGGCCAATGTGTTTCTGTCGATGTTTCATAGCGCGGAGGTTTCCGTCGGGTCGCCGGGCGGCGATGCTGACGTGAAGGCGCTTTTTGACAGCCTGCAGGTACGCCAGGAGGCGAACCGTGCCGTGTTGATCGCGACGCTGCCCACGGGAGTCTTGCACAAGCTGGTGGGATCTCCGGATCCGAGTCCGCAAGCGGACCAACCTCGCAAGTAGGCAGGGCAACCCCAGGTCTTTACCACGAAGGACACGAAGTATCACGAAGGAAACCACGCATGTTAAGTCCGTCGTGATACTTCGTGACCTTCGTGGTTGACGTTTTGTTTTGTGGCGTCAAAACGGGACCACTGCCACTTGCAACTAAATCTCCCTCCGCGCGTCTTATTCTGAGGAGCCTGCACGCAGCGGGCGCAGCCCAGCAGGGTACAATAAGAGCCGAATGTCGAGCCTCCCACTTCCTATCGCCGCATTCTTTGCAGGCCTGATTTCGTTTCTCTCGCCGTGCGTGCTTCCGCTGGTGCCGGGCTACGTTTCGCTGATCTCGGGCGCGGGCGTCGATGAGCTGAAGTCGTCGCAGGGCCAGCTGATGCGGCGCGTCATGGTGAACTCGGTCGGATTCATCCTGGGCTTCAGCGTGGTCTTTATCGCGCTCGGGGCGGCCGCAACCGAACTGGGCCAGGTGCTGGGGATTTACAAGCACACGCTGGCGCGGGTGGCCGGCGTCGTCATCATTTTATTTGGGTTGCATCTTACGGGCATCTTCAAGATCAAGGCGCTCTACATGGACGCGCGCCTGCACGGTCTAAAAGGCAGCAGCACGCCGCTGGGCGCATTCGTGATCGGCTTCGCTTTTGCTTTCGGTTGGACGCCTTGCCTGGGGCCGATTCTGACCGCAATCCTCACCGTTGCTGGAGAGCAGGACACCCTGGTGAAGGGAATTCTTCTGCTGGCAGTCTATTCGCTGGGCCTGGCGGTGCCGTTCCTACTGACCTCGCTGCTGATGGAGCGCTTCCTGAAGTTTTACAGCCGTTTCCGCTCGCACATGCACGTGCTGGAAGTGGCCTCGGGCGGCTTGCTGATCGCGTTGGGCGTGTTGCTGGTGATTGGGCGCTTCACGCTGATCTCGAGCTGGCTGTCGTTTCTGAATCGTTTTGCTTTGTAGTGGAGGATCTGGTTTGAAGATTGAAGAATTTCAGTTTTGTCCACAATGCGGAGCCGGGCTGCGTCCCAGCGGAAGTGTTCCGCTAGAAGGCGCTCCCGGCACGGTAACTTGCGGCATGTGCGGCACCACGTTTCAGCCGTCGGATGTGGCGAGCGGCGCGCTAGTCCAGCCACCGAGCCGGGGGAGCCGGAATCCGCTGGCCCTGGTGGTGGTGGGCCTGGTTGCCGCGGCCATGCTTTACTTCGGCGTACACATGTCCCGGCGCTCGTCGGGGCCCACGCCGAGGATCACCAAATCGTCGCCGGCGCCCGATTTCACTCTCCAATCGCTCGACGGCAAGAGCATGAGCTTGTCCGATCTGCGCGGTAAGGCCGTGCTGCTGAATTTCTGGGCCACCTGGTGCGGTCCGTGCAAAATCGAAACGCCCTGGCTGGTGGAATTACAGAAGCAGTACGGGTCGCAAGGGCTGCAGGTGGTTGGGGTGGAGATGGGGGATGACGCCAAAGACGAGATCGCCCAGTTCACCAAGGACATGGGAGTCAACTATCCCGTGTTGATCGGAAAAGAAGCTGTGGGCGATGCCTACGGCGGCGTACCCGCCCTGCCGGAAACCTTTTTCATCGGCCGCGATGGCAAGATCGTGGACAAGATCATTGGACTGAAGGGCAAAGGCGAGATCGAAGACTCCATCAAGAAGGCGTTAGACACGGAGGCCGCCAAGAGCGAAGCATCGGCAGAGATGACGCGCGAAAACGGACCTGCTCAGAAGTAACATTGGCGCGGGGTGATCGAGCGTCTAGGATCTGAACACGATCACAGAGCGCCGAGCGTCCGCTCTTCTACTGCCCAAAAGATGACACTGCTCCAAAGATGACAATAGAAAGCGTTCCGCAATTGCTCTACTATCGAATTTCGCGAACATGATTTTTCGGGCGCAAAAATCGACCATGCTCTTCCCACTTCTTCTGCTGACAGGCGCAGCCTTGGGCCAAGCGGCCCAGGATCCGTCGGTGACGTACACTCCCATCGCGCCTCCGACCAGCACATCGGGCAGGGCGCCCTCGGTTTCAATCGCTCCGGTGCCGCTGGTGACGGCTCCGCGCGCGGCGCAGACCATGGTGAATTTGAATTTCCGCGTCGCTTCCGGATTTCACATCAACTCCAACGCGCCCAAGGACGAATTCCTGATTCCTACCGCTCTCAAGATGGACCTGCCCACCGACATCATCCTGGGAAAGATTGATTATCCCGCGGGGAAAGACCTGAGCTTCCCTTTTTCGCCGGATTCGAAGCTGAACGTGTACAGCGGAGATTTCACGATCGCGGTGGCGGTGCATCCGCTGCACGCAGTCACCCCGGGAAAATATATTATGCACGGCGTCCTGCGCTACCAGGCCTGCGACAACGCACAATGCTTTCCGCCGAAAACGCTGCCCGTGAGCTTCGACGTGAAAGTCGTGAAGGAGCCGCCCGGCCCCCACCACAATCCGGCGCAGAGCCCGCACGTACACAACTAGCGGTCAAGTCTCAGCCATCAGCTTTCAACCCTCAGATATGAACTTTCACCCATCCTGCTTGTCATGCTGAGCGGAGCGGTGAGGATCGCGCAGCGATCCTCACCGCGGAGTCGAAGCATCCCTATGGCCACCACGAGCCGCGCGTTCCCCCTGTAATTTCTTCAGACCAGGGCGGCAACACATGGGGACCTAACGGGGATAGGGATGCTTCGACGGCGCGCGACCCTCGCCTCGCGAGGGTCGCTCTTCGCTCAGCATGACAGGAAGTAAGGTCTGCGATCAGGATGCCGATAGGTTTTCCATAGCTGGACAGGCTTACGCCCCGAGCTGAATTCCGCTCGGGGTTTCGCTTTTTGCGGAAGAATCGCAGCCAGCGTTTAATCGGTGCGCGGCGTTGCGCTGGCGAGCGCCAGAATCGCTCCGGCGAAAAGCAAAGTGTCGAAGAAGTAATTGAGCCCCTCCACTTTGACCTCGGTGCTCGGGTCAGCCAGCGCCGCGATCAGCACCGGCCCATACACGACCACAACCATCAGCACAATCCAGGCGCCGAGATACGTTGCCGCCATGCGCGTCTTCTTCGCCACCAGAATGCCGGCCCCGCACACCAACAGAATCGCGCCGGTGAGATAGTCGATCACCACTCGCCCCGGTATCCACGCCGGCATCTCCTTTTCCAGCGGGATCCCGGGCATCCCCAACGGATGCAGGAAGTGCTCCACGCCGTAAAATATCGCAGCCACTGCGATCAGCAGGCGCCCCACCGTAATGAGCCGTCTGCGGCCCTCAGCGCGCCAGCCCGCCAGCGCACTCGCGGCAAGAATCCAGCCTCCTCCCCCGAACGACGGTTCCCGCAATAAGAGGGCCCACACAATTCTGTTGTGGAGACTGGTACGCAGCGCCGGAAGAGTGAGCATCGCATCAAACGCAAACATCATGATCCCGAACAGCAGGCCGGACCAGCGCACCTGAATTCTCGTCGCAACGCTCAAGGCCGTTGCCATCAGCGCCACGCCCACGAAATAGGTCCAGAACAAATGCCAGGGCATATAGGAGGGCACGATCTGCATGATGTCTTTGGAGTCCGCGAAATGCTCCGCGCCGAAAACCGCCAAGGGGACTGCGAAACACAAATTGCTCAAGGCTACGACTTTGTCGAGACCGCGGGCCTGCGCGAGGTCGGTCCTCGCAGCCCACAGGGCAATCGGGAAAAGCAGGATGGCAGCGCTGCACATCGACACCGGCGTGCGCGAGAACTCAAGAAATGCGGCCAGCATGGTTGCGTGCATAATTCGGTGCATAGCGACGGCAGGCGTAGCTCACGTCCTCTATCCGGGAAGTTTCTTCCCGCAATATGGCGTTGCGAATTGTACTACCGATGTGTAAGTGAGGATAATTAGCCTGTGACCGGCGTATGTCTCGAGATGACGAGCATCCGGATTTCGGTTTTCAGCTGACATTTCCCAGCGCGATCACTCCGTGATCACATGGTCGGCCCATTCGACCAGGGAAACAAAGATTGGCGGGCTGCCAAACTTGGCGCCGTAGTTGGCCAGGTCAGCTTCGGTCACGGCTCGCGCGCGGGCACAGGCGCCGCAGGCATAGATCTGCACGTGCTTGCCGGAAAGTTTGTTCAGGAACTCCCCCACCGGCGGCCAACCAACGGGCGTGACCGCGTCGGCCACAACCTTCCGCATCAGCACTACCGCCTCGCCGAGCAGATAAATCTGTACATTGTGTCCCGCGTCGGCGAGCGCCAGCGCGTGCGAAAAGGGAAACGCGGCTTTCGTGGGATCATCCGAGCCCCACGCGCTCTTCATCAGAATCTTGAGCGGCTTGCGGGTGGCTTGCCCTTGCAGCGCGCCGGTGGCGGCAAAGAAAGGCAGAGCGGCCAATTGTGCCAATCGTGACAGAAACGCTCGACGCGCCATGAGTCCTCCTGCGGGGTGAGCTGGAAATTGGCGGTAACTTTAGACCTTTTTCCAGCGTTTGAGAAGGCTCCTTTTTTGACTGGCACCCGCCCGGCCTCTAAGATTCTCTTCAATGAAGCACATCGTGCTATACGCGTTTTGCCTGTTGTCGGGCTGCGCCTTCCTGGCGGGGCAAGCGTCCTCGCCTTCTGTACTGATCATTCACGATGTCACTGTGATTGACGCGACCGGAGCCCCGCCGCAAGCGCATCGCACCGTAATTGTGCGAGATGGAATGATCGAAGAGGTCGGCAGTTCCGCGGGAGGCATGGGCGCCAAACTGAGTGGAACGCATGTCGATGGCAGCGGCAAATTTCTGATCCCCGGACTCTGGGACATGCATGTCCACATGGTTTTCGGCGACTGGTTCCCGCGCGGTAAGGAAGTCACGCTGCCGCTGTTCATCGCCAACGGAGTCACGGGCGTGCGCGACATGGGCGGCGAACTCGAAGTGCTCCAGCAGTGGCGCAAGGAAATCGCGGCCGGGACGCTGATTGGCCCGCGCATGGTGATCTCCGGGCCAATGCTGGATGGCCCGCAGCCGCGCTTTCCCAGTTCGATCGCCATCAAGACTCCGGAGGACGGCCGCCGAGCCGTCGACGATCTGAAGCGGCGCGGAGCGGACTTCATCAAGCTGCAGTCGCTGATTCCACGGGAAGCTGTCTTTGCCATCGCAGAGGAAGCGCGTAGGCAGGGGATTTCTTTTGTGGGGCACGTGCCGGATTCGGTGCGCGCGTCGGAGGCTTCGAACGCGGGGCAGAAAAGCTTTGAGCATCTGATTGGAATTTTTGAGGGCAGCTCGCCGCTGGAAGATGAATTTTTGAAAGGACCGAAGACGGAGAGTAAGTTTCTCTCCACATACGATCCGGCGCGGGCGGCGGCGCTGTTTGCCCAGCTGGCTAAGAATCATACGTGGCAATGTCCCACGCTGGTGTGGGAGCGCGGCGGTAATTTGATCGACCAGACCAACTTTGCCCGCGACGCACGCGCCCGGTATGTGCCCGCATACTGGAAAGATGTGACGTGGAAGCGATTCACCGAGCAGATCATGCATGATTTCAACACGGACGATCTCGCGACCCGGGAACGCTTCGTCGAAAAGGAACTGGAAGTTGTGAATGCGATGCACCGCGCCGGCGTTTCATTTCTGGCGGGAACGGACACGCCTCCCGGCGTCTACATCTTCCCCGGCGTCAGCCTGCATGAAGAGCTGCAAAGATTCGTGGCCGCCGGCTTCACCCCCATGGAAGCGCTGCAGACCGCGACCCTGAATCCGGCAAAGTTCCTCGGGATGGACGACCGGCTGGGGACCGTCGAGAAAGGAAAACTCGCCGACCTGGTGCTGCTTGACGCAAACCCGCTGGACGACATTCGCAACACGCAGAAGATTGCGGCGGTGGTCGTCAACGGGCGCTATTTCTCGCGGGCGGAGTTGGACAAGATGCTCGCAGGAGCAGAGGCGGCAGCAGTTAGAAAATGAGAATCCGAAGTTCCCGAATTGGACCTTACACTCAAATATTGCGAGCCCGGCGGGCGCCGGGGCCACGTCTGAAATGTAAAGTACTCGTGGGCCCGTGGTGTAACTGGCAGCATATCAGCCTGTCAAGCGCGAAGGTGCGGGTTCGAATCCCGTCGGGTCCACAGCATTCCCTGGTTTGGTAGGGGAATCTGACGAGGAGTCTCCGACAGGCGGACTCCTCAAGTAACCTTGACTTCCGATTCGTACCCTCTGATAATCGTGTTGAGCTTGACAGGCTGATGTGTTACCCCGAGTGGAATTTGCGCTCGGGGTTTCGCTTTTGGCGCTCCCGAAATTTGCCGTAACCCACGGAAGCCAAACCGGTGTCGAGCGACCACAGGCATAACCAACTGTCAGCCAGCTATCAGCTTTCAGTCGTCAGCTCTCGGCGCGGAGGGATTTACCTAGGATTTGCATCCGCCTAAGCGTAAAGTGCCAGCTCAGGGCTGGTGAGCTTGCCACTAGAACATCCAACCGGTGAATCCAAAGATGGGCAGACTGATGCTCTGCTTTCCTGGTGCGCTTTTTGCGCTGTGCTTTATGGAGTTTTCGCGTTGGCGGAGAGCCGCTTCTGGCGCGCGGGGTTGGTGGCGCTGCTGTTCCTTGTTATTGTTCCTTGGCTGGGAAAGAAATGGCTTAACCGCGCGAAGTGACGTGGCGAAAGGCTGGCTCAGCCCTTTCCCCCCTGCTTCTTCTCCACCCTCGCCCACGCATCCTTCAGCGCGACCGTGCGGTTGAACACAGGCTTCCCCGGCTTCGAGTCGGGGTCGACGCAGAAGTATCCCAGGCGCTCGAACTGATAACGAGTTCCTGCCGCGGCATTCGCCAGGGATGGTTCGACTTTCGCGTCGGCGATGATTTCCAGCGAGTTCGGATTGAGATTGTCGAGAACGTCCTGGCCCTCTTCGACGTCGCTGGGATTTTCCTTCAGGAACAGGTTCTCGTAGATGCGCACCTCGGCGTGGACTGCATGCGCGGCCGAAACCCAGTGGATAGTCGCCTTCACCTTGCGGCCGTCAGGAGTATTTCCGCCGCGGGTTGCAGGATCGTAGGTGCAGTGCACTTCGACCACTTCACCTTTATCGTTTTTCACCACGCTCACGCAGGTGACCAGATATCCGTAGCGCAGGCGAACTTCGCGCCCCGGCGTCAGACGAAAATATTTCGGCGGCGGGACTTCGCGGAAGTCGTCCTGCTCGATGTACAGCACGCGCGAGAATGGAACTTTTCGCGAGCCCGCACTCTCGTCCTCAGGATTGTTGACCGCGTCCATTTCCTCGACTTGATTCTCGGGATAGTTATCGATCACGACTTTCAGCGGACGCAGCACCGCCATCACGCGAAGCGCGCGCTTGTTCAGATCCTCCCGCACAAAATGTTCGAGCATGGCCAGCTCGATCGAGCCTGTCGTTTTCGATACCCCAATGGACGCGGTGAAATTGCGGATCGCCTCCGGCGTGTAGCCGCGCCGCCGGATGCCGCTCAGCGTGGGCATGCGCGGATCGTCCCAGCCGCGCACCCGGCCCTCCTGCACCAGCTGCAGCAGCTTGCGCTTGCTGAGCAGCGTGTGGGTCAGGTTCAGGCGGTCGAATTCGATTTGCTGCGACGGGAAGATGCCCAGCTGCTGGATGAACCAGTTGTAAAGCGGGCGATGATCTTCAAACTCCAGCGTGCACATGGAGTGCGTAACTTTTTCGAGCGAGTCGGACTGGCCGTGCGCGTAGTCGTACAGCGGATAGATGCACCACGTGTTGCCGGTCCGGTGATGCTCGGCATGCAGGATGCGGTACATCACCGGATCGCGCATATTTAAATTCGGCGACGCCATGTCGATCTTGGCGCGCAGCACGCGCGAGCCGTCGGGAAATTCCCCAGCCTTCATGCGCTGAAACAGGTCGAGATTTTCTTCGACCGAGCGATTGCGGTGCGGGCTGTCCTTGCCCGGCTCGGTTAGCGTGCCGCGGTACTTCCGAATTTCTTCCGCCGAGAGATCGTCTACGTAAGCCTTGCCATCGCGAATCAGCTTCAGCGCCCACTCGTAAAGCTGGTCGAAATAGTCCGAGGCATAGAACAATCCGTCCCAGCGAAAACCCAGCCATTGCACGTCGGCTTTGATCGATTCGACGTATTCGGTTTCTTCCTTCGCGGGATTCGTGTCGTCAAAACGCAGATTCGTGTGTCCGCCGAACTCGTCGGCCAGCCCGAAGTCAAGGCAGATCGCCTTGGCGTGCCCGATGTGCAGATATCCGTTAGGCTCGGGAGGAAAGCGCGTCTGCACCCGGCCGTTGTATTTATTGCTCTTCAGGTCGTCGAGAATAATATCGCGTATGAAGTTGGACGGGCGAGACTCCGGGGCGGCATTTGCGTCCGTCTCAGCCTCGGTATCAGACGTTTTCATAGCTCTGATCTTACCGCAAGAAAAGACAAGCGCGCGCTATGGCGAGGCAGCGCCGCCGCTCTCTAAATTCCGATGGACGCCGGGCGGGGCACGCCTGAACTTCGTTTACGCAGATAACGGACGAATTGCCAGGTCTGTGCGATCGCGGCAATGCACAGTCCCAGCCACGCCCCCGCAACACTGATCAGGATGGAGACATTCACAATTCCAGCCAACTGAAAGTATTTCGGTGAATTCCTTACCGCATCCTGCAGGACCACGAACGCGGACCCGCTGGGCATTGTGCCAATGGATTCGATCATGGAATTCAGCACGATCAGCATGAGGACCGACTGCGCGAGTTGGCTCAGGGGCGGAAACCATCCCCACTGCGGCCGCGCCAGAGTGACGCCGGACCTCACCAGCGCAAAAGCGCTGACCAAAACAAACGGAAGGTAAAACGTGTGCAGTATCGGCCCGGCTTTCAGAACCGCCGCCGCCGGCCCGAGAATCATCCACGGATGCTGCGGCAACAGCAGCAGCCACACCAGGCCGAAGACATTAAATCCCAGTTCGCAAACCGCTTTGAGCAACGTTGGTTTGCCCTCTTCCTTGCGCACGGGCGGCAGCTTGAGCGGATCCCATTTGCACTCAGCTCCAAGATGTGCGCTGGTGCGCTCGAGAATGGCAAAGACGAGGGTGACAACGCCCGCAGCGATGAACAGGCCGGACCACAAATCGCCGAAGGTGTTGAGTATGGCCGATGGCCAGTGACCGCCGGAATTGGCGAGATTCACCGGGCCGACGATGAACACGAATACTGGAACCAGGATCCAGAACAACACCATCTTCAGGACGAACACATAGATCGGAAACAACGCGGGGCCAATCAGGTGGAACTGCGGCCCCAGGCGGCCCGCGACCATCATCGGACCGCCGCAGCGCTTCAGGATCGCCGCCACCTCGGCGTTTTCGAGGGGATGCCCGAGTTCCCCTTCTTTGTCCTCGATCTGCGAGCGCAGGTCTTCGCCCAGTTCGGCCAGCAGATCGTCTTGTCGCCGCGTTTTTGGCAGCCAGAAGCGAACCGCCTGCAGGTAGCGATCGATCAGTTCCGTGGCGTTCTTGGCGGAAGAATCGTGGCTGGATGCTTTGCTCATAACTTACGCCTCTTGAAGAATCTTGTTCAGCGATGTGTTGATGTTCTGCCATTCCTCGAGCAACTGGGTCAGAATCTGCTCCCCGGCCGGCGACAACCGGTAAAACCGCTTGTTCCGCTTGTCCTCTTCGCGCCACTGGCTCACCAGCAACCCCTGCGTCTCCAGCCGCCGCAGCAGCGGATACAGCGTCCCTTCATCAATCGCCAGCCCATCGTCCGCCAGCGCCTTCCGCAGCGTGTACCCATACTGCTCCGTCCGAAGCTGGGCCAGGACGGCAACAATCAAGCATCCCCGCCGCAGCTCCATCTTCAGGTTCTCCAGGATCTCAGGCCCGCCTTGGCTACCGTTCGCCATATAGTATGCGATACACACTATGTACCATACAGTATAACTTGTCAAGGATTTTCTTCACGATTTTTATTTGGAGCGGACACTCATGTCCGCTGCCTTTGACTTATGCCCGCGAGAAGTTAGGGAAGGCCTTTGAGAAGGCGGATTGGGAAAGGGCAGCTTTAAAGGGCAGCTTTGTGGAAGGGCACGACTTCAGTCGTGCCGTTAAGCCCCTTAAAACCAGCCGCGCTTCAGCGCCTGCGGTCGCGACCTTGTGTTTCGCTTATATGTGGGTGCCCCATCGCAACAGCGCCTGGAGAAACGCGTAGCCCAGCTGAGTCCCGCACGGATGAATGAAGTGCGTGCCGCCCTGCGCTTCTCTCCGGTGTGCGATGCAAACGAGCTACCGGGGTCTCTTCCGTGCAGGCGAATCCGATGGGTGGCCGATTCTAAATTTCGCGTTCTCTGCAAAATTTAGAATGGGGATGTTGGAGGCCGATCCAGTATGCAACAGGCAAGGGCACGACTTGGCAAGGGCACGACTTGGGAAGGGCACGACTTGGGAAGGGCACGACTTCAGTCGTGCCGTTAACCCCCTTACAACCAGCCGCGCTTCAGCGCCTGCGGTCGCGACCGTGTATTTCGCTTATATAGGGTTGTTGACAATCGCCTCGCCGTCTTTATCATTAGAAGTGTTTGGCGAACGTCGTTCAGTATCTCGAAGCCCCGAGCGATTCTCGGGGCTTTGGCTTTTTGGAACCGTTCCCGTTTCTCTCTACATTTCCGAATTCCAAGAACTGCCCCACTCAACCTGGAGAAACGCGTAGCCCAGCTAAGTCCCGCACGGATGAATGAAGTGTGCGCCGCCCTGCGCTTCTCTCTGGGTGCGATGCAAACGAGCTACTGGGTCCCTTCCCTGCAGCTAATCCTGGGTGGCCCATTCTAAATTTCGCGCTCTTTGCGAAATTTAGAGTGGGGCTGTTTGGAGGCACTCGGGAAGGGCACGACTTCAGTCGTGCCGTTAAGCCCCCTAAAACCAGCCGCGCTTCAGCGCCTGGAGAAACGTGTGGCCCAGCTTAGTCCCGCACGGATGAATGAAGTGTGTGCCGCCCTGCGGTTCTCTCTGGGTTGCGATGCGAACTAGTTACTGGAAACGTTCCGTCTGTCCCCGAATTTATTAAGCCATCTTCAGATTCTCCGCGAAAGCGCCTTTAGCAGAGAATGTCGGTTCGAATGTCACTTTCTGAGCGCGTTGAAGGATTGTGCCTCCAATAAGAGTCGTGGTGCTGATAATGACGGGGCCCTGATCAGGTTGAATCAATACATAACCCGGTTTGACCAACTGAATGACTCCTGCCAGTCGAAGTCGATTTGTCACATCCGCCGGATCGCGAGGGGCGTACTGCCGTTTTGTCCGCTCGTCAAAAGAAAAGTTATGCTCTTTCGCAGCATCCCAGAGTTTTTTTGCCTCCCCATAATTTCCATCTGTGAAAAGAAGGCCACCGTAAAGCCCGATGAACGCTGGATCTGACTCGCCATCGAGGCGGCATTGCGACAGTGTTGCGGCGCATTTCTTGACAGGCTCGCCGATTGCCAGCATCGCCCTTGTGTACTCTACATAGGCTCTGACGTCCTTGAAGTCAGTCTTGATGATAGGCTCAAGGACTTCTATCGTTTTGCGCGGTTGGCCCTGGTTTCGATATGCCCGACCCAGGAGGTATCTGCCGATTGCACTCGCGGAATTTGAATCAACCGCTTGGCGAAGTTTGTTGAGGCGCGCCGGTTCGTTACCGAGGTCCTTCTGAATGTCGGAAGAGATGATGAGAAGAGAAGTCCTTTCGCTGACGACCCTCAATCCCTTCGACACGACGGCCTCAGTTTTTTCCAGATACTCCGTGGCTTCATCAGTCGATACCTTTGCGCGCCGTGACCATGAGAGATAAAGCAAGGCAAGACCGGAGTGCCCGTATTCATCACTTTCTTTCGCAGCAATACAATGCAAGAATTCTCGCTCGCTGTGAGCCAACCATTTCCTGGCAACCTCTCCGTTTTCCTCGATCCTGGCCATTTCCGCGAGGATCAAGCCGCGCGTATGGTGCAATGAGCGAATCGATTTCGTCCGATCCTTCGAAATCGCATCGTCAATCTGCGTGAGCGCCGATGTCAGCTTGTCTTCCCGTAGAAGCATTCTTGCGTAGTGCTGCAGGACGAAAACATTGTCGGGATCACGCCGAGCTCCCGTCTCGAAAAACTTCATCTTCCCATCTAACGTCCTGAAGGTGTCGACGATCTCATCTGATCGTATGAATAGTTCAAAGACCGCTTTGTCCAACCGATAAGTGAGATTTAGTTTTTCCATTGCTTTCTGGAGGAGGTCTTCCTTGAGTTCGCGCGAACCGCATTTCTTCCAGACAATCTCTGCGATTATTCTGTGACGAGCCCGAGCAGCGTATTGACCGCGGACCCGATCTGTTTCCGCATAGTCAACAAGCCCCTCCAGAGACGAACCTACCTCTTCATGCAACGTGAGAAGCGGCATACCAAGCACGCTTTCTAACAGTTGGTCTCTAATGAGCATGCCGTGCTGGTAAAAACAACAGACCAGTAGATAAAGGTCTCGCGCGATGGATGACGGTTTACCTTCGTCAACACCTCGATACTCATTCTCGATAATCGCGTCAAAACCGACTCCTTCGCCCGCCGTTGCCTCTCGCATTGCAACCAAAAGTTGCTGCTCATGTTTGTTCTTAACGATGCTGAACTGGAAAGATCGGTCTAGTTCTTCGAGTTCTCCCAGAGCTCCTTCAGCGGCCAAGAAGTCCAGGAGTCGATTTATCTCACCATCCGAAAGTGGCACCACATCGAACTCTTCTGCGCGGAAACGCGCTTTTGCTGACAGCCATTCATTAACTCGCTCGCCAAGAATGAAGAGACAGTTGGAGGGTGTTTTGCGTTGCTGAGCTAACGCGGTTTGGATGTTGCCTACGTGCTCGCGCGCTTGATCTATGACGAAGTAACAGGGGAGATCCGGAAATAGAGTTGCCGCGTAAGCCACATCACCCTCATTCACCTCGGCTCCTTCCCGCAGCATGAAGACGGGCCCTTGGGTAGATTGGACAATCCTGAGCGCGATCGCCATCAAGATCGTGGTGATTCCGTAACCGGCAGGCCCAGTCACCGCGACTGCTGTGCTTTTCGCTTTTGGATTAGTAGCGAACTCTAGAATCCAATCCCATAACTCATCCTCGATGTCGCGTGTAAAACGGTGATTTTGCGCTATCAGAGACCAATTCGGATTCGAACCACGCAAGAAATCTTTGGTGTTAGGTTCTAGGGTGACGCTCTCAGCATTCACGTAGTTCCATGATTCCAGAAGCCTCAGCATTGCGGCGGGAGATTTGTCATAGAGATCCCTCAGATGCTGGGGGATCTTATTTCGGTACTGATTGAGGGTATCTGCAGCCGGACGGTAGTCACCAATCTCCTGCTGTGCCAGCGCGTGAAATTCCGGGAGAGACATGACCAATGTTTCAACGTGTCTCACTTCTTTATGGAGTTCGATATCGATCGGATCCGCGAAAGGATCGATCCGATACGATATAGGAGGCTGAGAAGGCAAAAACTCACGAGCCATTTCTTCGATGATAAGTTGCCAGTTGGCGTCTCGGCCTGAGTAGCCGATATACAAAAGTGTCGATGTTGCACAATCAATTTTGAGCCGATCCCAGACCATCCCGCGGTTTTCCTGATATCGGGTGTAGTCGGCCTGGGTAATTACGACCGGCGAGGGACACGGGTTAAACGGCGTTCCATGCAAATGGAAAATCGGCACATCCACGTATGTGTCGGTGTACCTGAGATCGGCAGTAACGGATATTGATTTTGGATTCTGCGGGGGATTGTCATTCAGTTGGTACGCCCGCTCCATCCCCATGTCGTAATTCGTTGTAAAAATCGACCGCCAGCGAAATGTTGTCAGCCACTTGATGTGTTCGTCTGGCTCCAAATTTGCGAATGATTTCTTGATGAATGCATCGAGTTCAGGACGTGAGGATCTAATTTCCGCTAACTGCGATACTCGTGGCAGATCCGTCGGATCAATTTTTAGCTTGAATTGCTTAATTAGGTCCGCGACGAGCTCTTGCCCATTAGGCGCCGGCCTGCCGTCAGGCCGGGTGTAGTGAGACCCGATACCTGCTCCGAGGAAAAGCACACAATCTCCCTTTTCCAATGCTTGGCGAAGGGCCATCGGCAATTTCGTCACTGCTCCGCTACCAGAAGAAGCCAAATGCAGCCTCCTTTACATCAGGAATGTCCAGTTCTTGGAGCACGAATCTTCAGGTCGTCAATTGTGCTCAACAGAATAACGCGAACTGACGCAATAATGTCGGAGGACCGGTTTTTCTGAAGGAAAACCGAACAACGGGGGGACAAAAACTGGGGCACGGGACGTTTCCCGGTTCGGAAATGCGGGGACGAAGTGTGGGGACAGGGGGGACGTTCACCTATTTTTTCCACAGCCCACTTGTGACATCCAACCTTGCCTTCACCCCCACAATTGCGTAATCATGGACGAGCCGAACGGAGCGTAGTCAGCCCCGTCTGCGAGGCCCTAAGTCGCTTGTTTTCAAGATTTTGACCTCTAAGCTCTTTGCCATCAGGATTTTGCAGACACTTTTTGTAAACCCCGCGCCCAGCAAGGGTTTCAAAGACCCAGGGGGAGGGGGATACCCCCCCAAAGCACCGATTCCCGCAAAGCGGAAAACGCAACGCGCAAATTTATTTCGCGAAGAAATCCACAACAACGAACCAGCGCCAAGCTCCGAATCTAACGGAGAAAGCTTGTTGCCACCCGAGACGCTTGATGACTCGACGGCTAACGACCAACGACTAACGACCAACGACCGACCCTTCACACTCCCGCCGACACAACCTGCCCCGGAGCGCCGACTGCCATCTCTTGCTGCGCCAGTCGTCGCCGGTAACGGACGTGGCGCAACCGCGTCATCTCGACCAGCGGCTTCCACACCGGATTCACCAGGTCATGTTTGATCAGCAGGTGCCAGAAGCGGTTGGAGCGTTTGTAGAGATACGACATCGCCACATATAGAGGAATCGCCTGCCAGTCTCTCCAGGTTTCGACCCGCGGCCGACGCCGCCAGATCGACGAATGCGAGAACAGGCGCTGGTAGATCCACGCGTATCCCTGCTCGAGTTCTTCAGGAGTCATGTGCTTCGGCTGAAAGACGGCGTGGCCGGTGTCGTAGAGCGTCCAGTCGCGGTGCAGGATACGGCCTTGCGCTTCCATCTGCTGAAACAGCGGCGTCGCCGGATACGGCGTGAGGATGTGAAAGGTCGCACACTCCAGGCGATTCTCCTCGATCCATTCCGCGGTTCGTGCGAACGAATCTTTGCGGTCGTGATCGAAGCCGAGGACGAACGATCCGTTTACCTGGATGCCATAGTCGTGCAGGATGCGCACGCGGCGCGCGTAGTCGGACGTCTTCGGCGTCTTCTTGTGCGCGTCGGAAAGATTCTGGTCCGACAACGACTCGAAACCAATGAAGACGCCGGTGCATCCGGCGAGCGCCATGTTGCGGATCAGGCTGGGATCGTCGGTGACGTCGATGGTAACGGCGGCGCTCCAGATTTTGTTGAGCGGCCGCAGAGCGGCGCAGAGCGAGTGCAGGTAGTCGCGGCGCGATCCCAGATTGTTGTCGATGAACACCGCATAGGGCTGGCCATTTTCCTGAAACTCGGAAGCGACTTGGTGCGGATGCCGCATGCGATAAGGCATGCGCAGGCCATCGGTCGCGAGATAGCAGAAGCCGCAGCGGTTGTGGCATCCGCGAGTGGCGATCAAGCTGGTGGTGGTGAGAAAGCTGCGGCGCGGAAGGATCGAGCGCCGCGGCGGAGGATCGTCGCAATAGTCGTTTTCGTACGTGGCCACATAGCGGGGCTGGAGCTGTCCCGCTTCCACGTCGTGGAGAATTTTCGGCCAGAGTTGTACGCCGTCGCCCAGGGCAAGCGCGTCAGCATGCGGTGCACATTCGTCGGGGCACGACAGAACGTGCAGGCCTCCGAAGATCACCTTCGAGCCGCGAGCGCGATACCAGTCCGCTAGTTCGTACGCCCGGCGCGCGAAGGTCAGATGCACCGTGATGCCAACCACATGCGGCATCGGTTGGAATGGTGGCCGTCCGTCGAGCAAGTTCTCGTCCCAGTATTCAACCCGCCAGCGAGCGGGGGTGGTGGCGGCAAAGCTGGTCAGCGCAAGCGTCGGCGTGAGCACGTGCTTGCCGAAGCTGGCGTTGGCGTCCTTGGGGTAGAAGGGATTGATCAGCAGGGCGTAGCGGCGCTCGATGAATCCACGGGGCTCGGCGGGATCGAGCGCGGGCGCTTGGATCATTTCCAGGGGAATCCAGCGCTTGGGAACGGAGCGGAGGAAAGGTTCGTCGGGTGCGATCATGAATGTACTTTATATTACAAAGTACTTCATGTCAATATATTAATCCAGGCTACGGCCCTATTCGAGATCCTGAACCACGAAGGACACGAAGATGCACGAAGGAAGTCATTCGCAAGCGAAGTCCTTCGTGATACTTCGTGTCCTTCGTGGTTTTAGATCTTTCGCTGGCGCTAGCTCATAGTCAACACCACGCGAAATCGGGCTTTGCCGCTGATCATTTGCTGGTAACCGTCCGCCGCCTTCTCCAGTGGATAGCGTTCGATCATGGGGCGCACGCCGGTCAGAGAACTGTATTGCAGCGTGTCTTCGGAATCGCGGGCGGTGCCGGAAGCCCATCCCTGAATGGCTTTTCGGCCGCTGATGAGTTGCAGGGGGGTGATGGTCAGCGGCTCAAACCCTGCGCCCACGACGAGCAATTTTCCGTTGGCGCCGACACCATCCATCAGGGCAGACATGGCCTTGGAATCGGGAGCGGTCGCCAGAATGACCTTGGCGCCCCCCAACTTTTGCAGAACCTCAGCGGGCGGTCCCGCGTTCGTATCGATGTATTCATGCGCGCCCAGCTTCTTGGCCAAGGCATGCTTGTCCGCGCCGCGTCCGATGGCCACGGTGCGAAAACCCATTTGCCGGGCATATTGAATTCCGAGATGGCCCAGGCCGCCGATGCCCTGCACGGCGACGAGTTCGCCGCTATGCGCTCCGGAATTGCGCAGCGCATTGTAGACGGTGATTCCAGCGCACAGTAAGGGCGCGGCTTCATCCGCCGGCAAATCGTCGGGCATGGCGGCGACCGCTTCCGCGGGCACGACCATGTATTCCTGGTAGCCACCATCGAAATGAATCGCCGTGATCTTTTCGAACTTGCAGTTCACGAAGTCGCCGCGGCGGCAGGGCTCGCACTCGAAGCAGTGTCCGCCATGCCATCCCACGCCGACGCGCTGCGCCGGCTTCCATAGAGTGACGTCGGGGCCGATCTTGTCGATGCGTCCAGCGATTTCGTGGCCGGGAACGCGCGGATACTGAAGGCCCGGCCACATGCCCTCCTTCACCAGCGCGTCGCTGTGGCAGATACCGCAGGCTTCGACCTTGATGCGTACCTGGCCGCGGCCAGGCTCGGGAATCGGACGTTCAACTATTTCGAAATTTCCACCGGGCTTACTGATCTGAACGGCTTTCATGGGAGGACCTTTCTACGCATAGGTATGACGGTTGAGCAGCGAGTTATGCGCTACGAGGAAACTGCAATCGGTTTAGATCAGTATCGACGTACGGGGATGCAGGAAAATTCGGAGAAGCTTTGGCGCGAGTCGCCGATAATATTCATAGCTGGACAGGTTGAGGACCCCGAACTAGAAACGGCTTGGGGTTTCGCTTTTACCGAGTGTCCCATTCCTCGCGCGCTTTTTGCGCGAGAAAGCCCGCCCTGAGCGAAGCCGAAGGGTGGGGATTTTAGACAGAGCGAAGTCGAAGGGATGCCGGCGCCACTTAGCTCAGTTTCTTCATCGCCGCCTCAATCCTGGCAAGCGTCGTTTCTTTCCCTAAGACTTCCAGCGTTTCGAACAGCGGCGGGGCGTTCTTGCGGCCGCAGGCGGCGACGCGGATCGGCTGGAACATTTGTCCGGCCTTTATGCCGAGTTCCTGCGCCGCCGCGCGCAGGGCCTGATCCAGCGGGTCATGCTTGAATTCGACATTCGCCAGCACTTCCTTCGCGCGCTGCAGGACTTTCGCCGCCATGGCCACGTCTCCTTTTTGCGGGATGAGTTCCGCCGGGTCATACGGAGGCAGTTGGTCGACAAAGAAGAAGTCAGCGGCGGTGAGTACGTCGCGCAGCAACTTGATGCGCTCGCGGATGAGGGGCGTAATGCGCAGCAATTTTCCGGAGGTGACGCGCGGATATTTTTCCTGCACGATCGGAAGCAGGCGCTGGGTCAGGTCGTCGATTGTAAGGCCACGGATGTGTTCGGCGTTGAGCCAGAGCGCCTTTGGATCGAATGTGTCTTCCGGGGCGGAAAGCAGGTTCCTCCCCTTCTCTTCCTCTTTGCTCAGGGTCGCAATGACAACATTTGAAGGCTCTGCCGATTCTTTGAAGTTCACGACTGCGTTCGCGCGGTTGATTCCTTCGAGCGAGAAGGCGTCGATCAGTTCCTGGCGGCTCATCTGCTCGCGATCATTTTTCGGCGACCACCCCAGCAGGCAGAGAAAGTTGATGAATGCCTCGGGCAGAAATCCGGCGTCACGATATGTGGTAACGCTCACGACCGGGCCGTGGCGGCGCTTGGAGAGCTTGGTCCCGTCTGGCGCGACCAGCAGCGGCAGATGGGCAAACTGCGGCGGCGTGAAGCCGGCGGCTTCGAATATCAGGACATGCTTGTAAGTGTTGGAAAGATGGTCCTGGCCGCGAATGATGTGACTGATGCGCAGATCGGCGTCGTCGGCGCAGGAGGCCAGGTGATAGGTCGGCATGCCGTCGGAACGCAGCAGGGCGAAGTCTTCAATGTCGGCGCTGGCTTTTGTTTGTTCGCCGTAAACGGCGTCGGTAAACTGAACCAAACCGCCCTCACGCGGCACGCGAAAGCGCAGGGCGAACGGTTCTCCGGCGGCGGCGCGGCCGTCGCTTTCTGCGCGCGAGAGTTCGCGCATCCCGGGATTGAACAGCCACGTTCCCTGCGCGCCCGACCTCTCGCTGTCGCCGGTGTGAGCGGGCGTGAAATCGCGATAGGCCAGCCCTTTCTGAAAGATGGTCTCCGCCATTTTCCGGTGCAAGTCTCCGCGCTCGGATTGCTTGTACTCTTCGTCCCAGTTCAGCCCCAGCCATTTCAGCCCATCGAAAATGGAGTTGACGGAGGCATCGGTATTGCGTTCCACATCGGTATCGTCGAGCCGCAAGATCATGGTTCCGTGGTTGCGGCGGGCATAGAGCCAATTGAAAATGAACGTGCGGGCGCTGCCTACGTGGAGAAAGCCGGTCGGCGAGGGAGCAAAACGCACTCTCGGATTGCCGGGCGAAGCTGCATGCAGAGTTTCGGGCATAAGGTATTAGAAAGAAAGCTACATCCGGCATCGTCTGCGTGAAACGAATTGCTCCGCGGAGCCACTATTTCTCAGGTTCGATTGAACCTCGTCCGCTTGAACCTCGTTCGATTGAACTTCGTTCGATTGAATATCGATGGTACGGGCCTGCAAAAACATCGTCAAGCCAAGCGCCATAACGATTCGGCAGCAACTCTGTCGATTCAAAAAGATATCGACGCCGGGATATGTACTTAAATCCTATTGTGTTGGGCATGCCTGATATGAAAGCATTGAAGCACCGTTTTCCCCCGAAACTGCGCCAGCACCTTCGGTCAGAGGTTCTTTCACCGGCCTTATGAACAGCAATCCGGTAGTCATCACGACGCTGATCCCGGGTATTGTCTCGGTTCTACTGTTCCTGGTGTTTACGTATCTCCACGAACAGAGCCGGCTGCCCTATTTCCGCGCGTGGCAACTGGCCTGGGCCGCTTACTCGCTGCACTACGTTCTCGATGCATTTCCTGGGTCAGGCATTGCCTTTCTGATCAGCGAGCTTTTCCTGGTCGCGATGGCGCTCTGCATTTTTGTTTCGACGCGGCTGATGCGCGGCTCCTATCGTTTTCGCTGGCACGAGGCCGCGGTTGGAACGCTCGGCGTCGCTCTTGCCCTTCTCACTCTGCAGGGACACATGGTGAACGGAGTGTTCCGCCTGGACGTGCAGCCCGCGATTCGCCTGGGCCTGGGGTTGGGGGCGATTCTTCTGTATTGCTCCGCGGTCTTCTATGTGAACGGCCACAAGCGCGGATCGCTGGCTTTCCAGGTGCTCGCCGTGTCTCTGGCGTTGTGGGCCGCGCTGATGGCCGTGGGGCAAATGCAAAGTCCAATCGGGACAATGTTTGGCAACGTCAGCCGCTTGTTTGGTCCCGTGCCCCAGATGCTGCTGGGCATCGCCATGGTGATGGTGTTGTTTGAAAACCAGCGCAATGCCGTGCAGGAAAATACCCTGGCCTTGTCGACTCTTGGCGTGGACGCGCGCCGCCTGCTTTTCGCCGACGACCTGGTGCCGAACATGCAAGCCGCGCTGGAAAGGCTGCGCAGCGCCCTGCCCATGCACCGCGCCGCCATCGTCATCACCGAGCGCTGGCGCGGTCTGCTGCCTTCGGTGCAACAAGGCTTCTCTGCCGGATTTCTTGAGGCTCTGGAAAAGAGCGGGGCGGGCGACTACATCTGCGAGCTGGCCTACCGGCAGAGCGGAATCTTTACGGTGCAGGATCTGGCCGAGATGACCGAGCCTCTCCCGGTGGCGGCGATGGGGACCTTCGCGGAATTCAAGAAGATTCTCACCGACGCGGAAGTGCGCAATCTGACGGCAGTCAATCTGCAGACGCGCGAACACAACTTCGGCGTGATCCTGTTTCCGCATGCGGAACGGAGAGCATTCGGCTCGTCCGGACCGCGGTTGATGGTGGGACTCGCTCTGCAGCTCGGCCTGACTCTCGAAAACTACGTGGTCAGCCACGACGCCCACCGCCGCACGAAAGAGTACGAACTGCTGACGGATATCGGCAAGGCCATCAGCTCGCGCCTCGATCAGGATGAGATTCTCCGTACCATCCAGAGCGAACTAGGGCAGATCTTCGATACCAGCCACTTCTACATTGCGTTTCAGGAGGGAGAACAGATCCGGTTCGAACTCGAGGTGCGAGACAATCGCGTTCTGCCTAAACGCAGCCGCGAACTGCGCAACGCATTCTCCGAGTTTGTCATTCGCAATGGCGAAGCCCTGCTCATCCGCTCCGATCTGGAGAACACGCGGAAGAATCTGGGCATCAGCCATGTTCCCGAACGCCCTGCCAAATGCCTTATCGCCGCGCCCATTTTTTTGGGCAACAAGGCGTCCGGAATCATGGTGGCGATGAACCCTGACCGGGAATTCGTTTTCGAGCAGCGCGATCTTGATGTGCTGGTGACGGCTGCCGGACAGGTCTCGGTTGCAGTGGAGAATGCCCGCCTGTTTGCGGAGGAGCAGCGCCGTTCCCGGCAACTCGCGTTCCTCAACAACGTTTCCCGCACCGCCATCTCGAGCGACGATCCGGTGCACATGCTGGGCGAGATTGCCAGCGAGATTCAGAAAAACTTCAGCTTCGATCACATCGGCGTCGGCCTGCTCGACTACGGAACCAAAGAAGTCGAGATCAAAGCTGAGGCCGGAGCGACCGCCCACGCCATGGGCCGGCGCATTCCGCTGGGAACGGGAATTCTGGGCCGCGTCGCCCGCACCGGCGAACGCGCCCTGGTGCAGAATGCGCTGCCCGGCAATTTGACGGGAATTCTCCCCGACTCCCGCGCCGTGCTGTGCATCCCGATTACCTACGGCGAATCGCTGCTCGGCGTGCTCAACATTGAGAGCCGCAACGAGAATGCGTTCTCGCCGCAGGATGTTCTGATTCTCAATACCCTGGCCGACTTGCTGGCCACAGCGCTGCACAATGCTTTCGTGTTTCAAAAGCTGCAGCAGCAGTCCATCACCGACGGCCTCACCGGAATCAAGACTCGCCGCTTCTTCTGGGAAGCTCTGTCGGCGGAGTGGAAACGTGCTTCGCGCTCGGGACGCCCGTTCTCCGTAGTGCTCATCGATCTCGACAAATTCAAAGGCGTCAACGACACCATGGGCCACTTCGAGGGCGATCTGGTGCTGGCCCGCGTGGGCCGCCTGCTCGAACAAAAGTCCCGGCAATCGAACGTTGTTGCCCGCTATGGCGGCGACGAGTTCATCGTCCTGATGCCCGAGACGGGCGCCGAACAGGCCCAGGTGCTGGCCGAACGCCTGCGCCAGTGGCTGGCCAGCGATCCCATGCTGAGCGAACATCACGTGACCGGCAGCTTCGGGGTTGCCAGTTTCCCCATGCACGGGTTCTCCATTGAGGACATCATCCGCGTGGCCGACGCCGGCATGTACGTCTCTAAGCGCTCGGGAGGCGACCGGGTCTCGACCGCGCAGGAATTTGTCGAAGGCCAGGACTTCGCCCGGCAGCGCCAGCAGATCTCCGCGTATATCGAGGGCTTTCTGCAGCGCGAGCACACTGGGCCCGAACATCTGGAGGAATTGACGTCCACCCTGTACAAGCTGTGCGGCGGGGATGCCGACTGCAACGTGCCGCTGCTGAAGGAAGCGATCGAATCCCTGAGCCGGGCGGCCGAGTCGCGCGAGCTGCAGACGGCCGGCCACGGCGACCTCGTGGCGCGCTACAGCGAAGTGATTGCCCGGTCTCTGGGACTATCCCACGAGGAGACGGCCGACCTGGTTTACGCCGCCCGCGTGCATGACGTCGGGAAAATTTTCGTTTCCGAGCGCGTGCTTAACAAACCGGGACCGCTTGGCGAAGATGAATTTCTTCAAGTGAGAATGCACGCCCACGTCGGCGCGGCGATTGTCGGAACCATCCCGCACTCTCAGATGATGCGCGAGGCGATCGAACATCATCATCAGCGCTTTGACGGCTCGGGCTATCCCGATGGCTTACGGGGTGAGCAGATTCCGCTGTGGGCGCGCATCATCGCCCTTGCTGATGCCTACGCGAACATGGTGACCGAGCAATCGTTCTCCGCCGCCCGCACGCCGGACCAGGCGCTCGACGAACTGTCGAAGATGAGCGGAACGCGCTTTGACGGCATGCTGGTGCGCTTGCTGATGCGCGGGCTGAGGTCGGAGCGCATGTCTTCGGGCAACGGAGATTAAAGCCCCCCACTTGCAACGGCAGACGGGAAACTGGAAACTAGTCTGCCATGTCTATTCCTCTTTCTCTCTCCGGTAAAGTTGCTCTCATCTCCGGTGGTTCGCGCGGCATCGGCGCGGCCACCGTCCGCATGTTTACTGCTGCCGGCGCTAAAGTCGCTTTCAGTTATCGCAGCGCGCGCGCCCAGGCGGAAGTGCTGGCCAAAGAATGCGGCGCGGACGTCTGTCACCCCATCGCTTCCGATCTGAATAATCCTGAGGCTGCCCGAGCGTTGGTGGCTGAGACCGTCCGGCATTTCGGCCGGCTCGACATTCTGGTCGCCAACCACGGCGTCTGGCCGGAGCAGGACGTGCCGATCGACCGCATGTCGGACGAGCAGTGGCGGTCTACATTGTCGATCAATCTCGATGGAGTTTTCGGCCTGGTGAAACACGCGGTTGCACAAATGAAATCGCAGCAAGCGCAGTCGAAGAACAGCCCCGCCGGACACATCGTGCTGATCAGTTCCACCAGCGGGCAGCGCGGCGAGGCCTTTCATTGCGACTACTCCGCGACCAAAGGCGCGATCATCAGCATGACTAAGACCCTCTCGACCGAATTGGCTCCCGACGGCATCTATGTGAACTGCGTTGCCCCGGGCTGGGTGGATACCGACATGAGCGCCGGAGCCCTGGCCGACCCGAAGAGTGGTGACGAGATTCGCCGCGAGATTCCGATGGGCCGCGTGGGCCGGCCCGAGGAAATTGCCGCCCCCGTGCTCTTCCTGTGCACCGAGCACGCCAGCTTCATCACCGGGGAGGTATTTAACGTGAATGGAGGCGCGGTACTGGCAGGATAGAACGATAAAACAGCCCGAAAAAGCGGGACAAAAACGCCCGCAATCGGCTTGCATTCCGACCGTTTCCTGCATCCAAGGAATAAGGAGCATCACTGCGGCGGGCAGAAAACCCACAAGAAACGCTACAATTCTGATTGCACGCGATCACTCCCACAAGTGGAATGAAACAGTTTCTCCCGATTCTGGTTTTGGTGTGTTCGGCCTGGTCTCAGGTCGGCGACCAGCCCCGCCCTGCCGCGGCTCAGGCAGCGCCGCAGCCTCCGTCGCAGACGACCAATCCCACGCCCGCCCCCGCGGGTGAGGAGAATGCCAACAAAGCTAAGGCTGTCCTCGAGCAGGGCATTCAGGCGTTGGGCGGACAGGCGTACCTCACCATTCGCGACCGCGAGCAGCAGGGGAAAACCTACGGTTTTCATCATGGACGATCCAGCGGCGCGGGTTATCCTTTTTGGGGCTTCTTCGAGTTTCCCGACAAAGAGCGCATCGAACTCACCAAAGAGCGCGACATCGCCCAGCTCTACGTCGGCAACAAGGGATACGAGATTACCTACAAAGGTCCTCATCTGCTCGAGAAAAAGGATCTGGAGGACTATCTCCGCCGCCGGCGGTTCTCGCTCGACACAGTTCTGCGCACCTGGGTGAACGATCCCAGCGTCGTGCTTCTGTATGAGGGCTTCGCCATCGCCGCGCAACATCCGTCGCAGCGGGTGACGCTGATCAACGCGCAGGACGAGAGCGTGACCCTCTACTTCGATAACGACACCCACTTGCCGGTTAAAAAGTCGTTCACCTGGCGCGACCCGCTCGACCGCCAGAAAAACCTGGAAGAAGAAGTGTATGAGAACTACCGCCAGGTCTCCGGCGTCATGGCGCCCTACAATGTGACCCGCTATTTCAACGAAGACATGGCCAGCCAGCGCTTCCTCAACAACGTGACCATTAACCAAGGCCTCGACCCCGCCATGTTCGACCAAAATTCCGGCTACGACCCCAACAAACCGGCCAGCAAACAGAACGGCAAGCACTAAGGAGCCATGCTGCTGTTGCCTTACGAGGATACCGACACCCCCCGCAGATCTTCCAGAATGAACGTAAATCAACGTAAATCATTGCAACGTGATGAGTTAACAACATCTCCTCCGCAATGCGCCTTGCCTCCAGTGCGCCACGGATTGTGGCTTTTTTGCCACAGACAGTTTTTGTACCGCGAGCGTAATCTACAGCGTTCACCAGAACATTCTGATTCATTCTTGACCCAAGAGCAGACAATCCGCTCCAAGGTGGAATGCAGCGGCGTCGGCCTGCACAGCGGCGCCCCTGTCTCCATGAGCATCCTGCCGGCAGCGTCGGGCACGGGCATCGTGTTCCGCCGCACCGATCTCGACGGATTTGAAATCGAGGCCGTCAGCCGCAATGTTGCCCGGGTCAGCTACGCCACCAGCCTGATGAAAAAGGGCGTGCTCATTTCCACCACGGAGCACGTACTTTCCGCGTTCATCGGCATGGGCATCGATAACGCGATCGTCGAGCTCGACAATCTGGAACTGCCTATTCTCGATGGCAGCGCCCGGCCTTTTGTCGAGATGATTCGGAAGGCGGGCATCCGCAAGCAGCGCCGCGCCCGCAAATATCTGAAGATTCGCCGAGAGGTCGAGATGCGGGAGGGAAACAAATTTATCGCGGTGTATCCCTCGGACACCTATTCGGTTTCCTATTCCATCAATTTCCCGCACCCGCTCATCGGCAAAGAAACGTTTCAGGTGGAACTGACCAACGGCAGTTACTTGAAGCACATCGCGCCCGCGCGCACGTTTGGGTCGCGCCAGGACGAGCAGGCCATGCGCGACATGGGGCTGATTCGCGGCGCGTCCAGCGAGAACTGCATTGTGCTCACCCGCGATGGTGTCGAGAACGGCCCGCTCCGGTTTCCCGACGAATTCGTGCGCCACAAAGTATTGGATCTGGTTGGCGACCTGGCGCTATTGGGCAAGCAGATCCTCGGCAATGTCGTTGCCGACCGCGCCGGTCACGCCATGCACACCGCGCTGGTCTCGCGCATTTTGCGCGACAAAACGTTGTGGGAGGAAGTAACTTTCCCGGACGGAGACCGCGCCAGTACCGCTCATTCCAACAGCGAAGCGGCCGCCGGATCTTCTCTGTAGCGTTCTGCAAAAAAAGTAATTGTCATCCCGACCGGAGCCGGAGCGTAAGCGATGGCGCAGTGGAGGGACCTGCTTTTCGCCGATGGCGCCCGTCTAGTCCGCGGGCTCGGAGGGCATCGCGCCGGAATCACGCGCGTCCTGAGGCTGCTCTTGCAGCAGTCTTTCCAGCTCCGCACGCGTCTGATCGATTACCGCCGCGGCAAACCGGCGCGCCGAGTCCTGCCGCTCCTTCGACAGATCTTTGACGCGCATATTGAGCAAGGGGATATCCTCTTCAAACCAGCGCAGCGTTCGTTGCACTTTGGCAATGCGAAAATCGTTGGTCACGATTCCATCTCTCCGTAGTCTCTGAGTGGTGATCTCCCAGATTGCCACGGATAAAGCCGCGCGCAAGTCCAAAGAGAGATACCCCTAACCGCAACTCAACTAATAAAGACTTAACCACAGAGGACGCAGGGGACCACAGAGGAATGATCTGTGGGACTCAGTGTCCTCTGTGCTTAAAGGTTTTCGGAATTCTGAGGATGGTCGTGGTTCCGCGCCGCCCGCTAGTGTGCCGTCTCGGATTGGGCAGCCGCCAGGCGCTCTTTGGCTCCGGGGAATTCCTGTTCCATGTGTTCGTCAAGCCAATGCTCGAGCTCAGTCTGCGAACTTTTCGGAACATGGTGAAAGCGGAACCCGGCCTGGCCTTTCACGTCGACCCAGGCAACCTCGGCCTCGACTTCCAGGTGGATGTCGCTTCCCGGCAGCGAGAACTTCAGATGGGGCGCAGCGCCTTTGGGCAGCGCTTCCCGCAGCATCAGCGCAATGCCGCCCTCGCTGATGTTGGTGCTGGTCGCGTTCAGAGTCTTGCCTTCGTATACGACTCGAACCTGCATCTTCACCGGCTGGCGGAAGTAGCGGCGGCGTTCCTTAATCATGAAATTCAGGGCAGCGTGAAAGCAGCGGGAGGCGTTGAGCGCGCTGATCGGTTTCTGCAGCACGAAGTTGGCACCCATGCCGAACGCGTCCTGGGTAGTCGTCCTATGTCCATTGAGGATGGCAAAAGCAACGCAGTTCTTATTGCTAGGCGTGCTTCGCAGACCCTGCAGAACCGCCAGCCCGCCATTCAGATCGTCGCAATCCACGATCACCGCGTCGAACTTATCGGTGATTAGAATGTCCGCGCCGGCCCGCGCCTCATGGCAAATTTCCACATCAATCGACAGTTTTTCGAGCGTCGGCCGGATCACACGTACCAATTCCGGATCCTGGCTCAGGAGGAGCGAATCCAACGTCATGCTGAGATTCTAGAGGTGCACGAGAGGTGCACGATAGTGACCAAGGTCATACACCTTTCGGCGCGATTGAGCCTTGGCCACTTACACCTATTGTGGGCGCTCGGGAGGGCGCCGGATTGTGCTTCGGAATCTCTCAGAGTACAACTGAACAGCACGCCCCATGCCTGCGCTCGTTTATCTTTCGCTCGGATCCAACGTTGGTGACCGCGAACTCCAACTGCGGGACGCCCTTAGACGCCTCGCCGTGAATGGCCGAGTCGTGGCGGTTTCTTCGTTCTACGAAACCGAGCCCGTCGAGTTCACCGGCCAGGCGTGGTTCCTGAACTGTGTTGTGGCGCTTGAAACCACGGAGACTCCCGAGCAGTTGATGATGGCCTTACTGCAGATTGAGCAGCAGATGGGCCGCCGGCGCATCCAGAAAAAAGGGCCGCGCACCATCGACATCGACATCCTGCTTTTCGACGAAGCGATTGTCGATTCGCCGGCATTGACCATCCCTCATCCCGCAATGCGCCAGCGTCGTTTCGTGCTGGAGCCTCTGGCGGAAATCGCGCCGGAAGTGCGGCATCCGGTGCTCGATAAAACGATTCGCGAGTTGCTGGAAGCTTTGCCAGCAGGGCAGATCGTTCGCCGCGTCATTGCCCAAGCCAACGACTAACGACCAGAGGCCAACGACCGCCTTATGGCAGGATGATCCGGCTCCCGGCCTCCTGCGGTGCAACCACCACCGATTCCTTGTCGGGAAACTGGGCAAACAGAAATTCCACGAAGGTGCGCGCCTTGGGACGTCCCGAGGTCCGCCCGTTCGCCAGCCGCAGCAGAAAGACGAGCGCTTTCAGCACGTCGGAATCCCGCAGGCTCGAGTAGCCCGCGTGCTTCTGCTCGGCCTCGCGGTACTCCTTTACCATCGTCTCGATTTCGGACGCAACCCTGCGCCGCGCGTCACTGGTCAGCGGCTGCTCGTAGTGGAGGCCGGAGTTCACCCGGCGCTCGTAGCTTTGCGCCAGAACGGAAAGCGCGGCAATCAGATCCTGATCGTGCAGGCTGCGGTCGGCCCGGGCCGCTTTGGCCAGCGCATAGGTCAGGCCCATGAGCAGATGCTCTTTCTCGTACATGAACTGATCGGAGACTTCGACCTGCAAGAACAATCCAGCGGGATCGATCTGCTCTACTGGTCGTGGCTTCTCGTGTTCGTGCGCCTGCAGAAGATACGGGCAATCGCTCGGACAGTCGAGCGTCACCTCGCGCTGCTCTCCGCAGCACTGCGGGCAAATGCGCCCGTGAACAGCGGGGCAAAAGCGCTTCTCCTTGCGGATTTCACAAATCGCGCAACTCAATCGCGGGCCTCCTCTGCAATCATTATGTCATCCCCCCGCGGGATTCCACCACGGAGGCACCGCGATACGGAGGATTTTTCTGCTGTCAGGTTCAGCTTTCTTTCTTATTCCGTGCCTCCGCGTCTCCGTGGTGGAATCGCCGTTCCCTGTTCCCGCGGGTACGCATGGCAGGCCCGCTCCGGGATGCCGAGGCACGGGAAGCCCTGTAGAAATGGCCTCTCCCGCGTTTACAAATTATAAAACCCCCATAAAATAAGGTGTTTTTCCACAGGCTCGCGGGTATAAGATAGGCCGCGCTGGTATTAAACCGATTTTTTCGAGGAGGAAATACATGGCTGCAGGTTTGACCAAGACACAGCTCATTCGGCATCTGGCCGAGAAAACCGAGCTCCCCAACAAAACCGCGGCGGCGTTTCTGGAGCACCTGGCCGACACCGCTATCAAAGAAACCAAGAAGAACGGCATTTTCGTAGTGCCCGGCCTGGGCCGTCTGGTGAAGGCGCACCGCAAGGCTCGCGTGGGACGCAACCCGCAGACCGGCGAACCCATCCAGATCAAGGCTAAGACCGTCGTGAAGTTCCGCGTGGCCAAGGCCGCGAAGGACGCGATCGCCCCCAAGAAGCCGTAGTTTCTGTTTGAGATTAAATTCGAAGGCCGGCCCAGGCCGGCCTTTGTTTTTTGTACGATACTCACGTAGCGGCGGACGCATTCGTCCGCTCGCAAAGTTTTCGCACACTCGGGCAAGGTCCCCTCATGCTCACCTGGATCGTCATCGGAATCGGCGACATCGCTATCCGCCGCGTCATCCCCGCGATCCAGGCCGAGCCCCGCAGCCGCCTCTACGGACTCGTCACCCGCGATCCTGCGAAAGCAGCGCAGTACGGCGTACACACGTGGGCGACACTAGACGAAGCGCTGGCTGATCCCGCAGTGCAAAGGGACGTCCACGCCGTTTATGTCGGCACGCCAGTATTCCTGCATGCGCCTCAAACCATCCAGTCGCTTCGCGCCGGCAAGCATGTGCTGTGCGAGAAGCCGATGGCTATGAACGAGGCCGAGGCGCGCACCATAGTGCAAGCTGCGGAGGAGAGCGGCAAGACCTTCGGCGTGGCCTACTATCGCCGCTGCTACCCCAAGGTGCAGCGCGCGAAACAACTGCTCGGAGCCGGAGTCATTGGGAAGCCAGTGCTCGCCGAACTCACGTGCCACGGATGGTTCGACGGCACGGGCAGCCGCAGTTGGCTAGTCGATCCCGCCAAGGCTGGAGGCGGACCGCTGTTCGACATCGCTTCGCACCGCATCGACGTTCTGAACTTTCTTTTTGGCCAGCCCCAGCGCGCCGCTGGCCAGCTCTCGAACGTAGTGCATCACTACGCGGTCGAAGACAACGCCACCGTGATGATTGAATATGCGGGCGGAGTGCGCGGCATCGTCGACGTCCGCTGGCACTCTAAGGTGAGCCGCGACGAATGCCGCATCCGCGGCACCGACGGCGAGATCGACCTCAGCCCGCTGAACGGCCCCGATCTCATCTATCCGGGCGGCCGAGACAATCTTCCGCCGCACACGAATCTGCACTATCCCATGCTGGAAAATTTCGTGGACGCGGTGGAGGGCAAGGTGCCGTTGCTGTCCAGTGGGTCAATGGCATACTGGACAGACTGGGTCACAGAACGAGCGAAAGCGAAGCAGCTGCGAAACCTAGGCTAGTGGTGCGGGTGGTGCGAGCGGATTGCTCTCAGCCTTTCGGTAGCGGTGATAGGCAAAGGCTCCACGAATCGCGTTGATGTACGTCAGAATAAAAATGATTGTTAGGACGCCGAGTGCACCGCTCGAGCCGACCTCAACCAGGTACATCAACAGACCGACAACAGCCCATGCTCTGGACATTTTTCCTATGCGCCATGCAATCACTACGAAAAGGAGAGCGTCAACCAGACTCCACCCATTAATGCCGAGAATCGGTTTGCGATATGCAATGCTAAGCACCGCTATCAGGCCGCTCACCGCAGCGACGAATGCGCTCACTCCAACTGCGGGCTTGACTGCCGCCTCGGCCGAAGTTTCGTCCTGAATTTTTGGCCAGTACCACGCCATTTCACTCCTCGATTCACCAGCCTTACATCAATGCGGGGAACATTCTATCTTTGATATTCGTTCTTCACGACTTCGCCGCCCTTCATCACAAATTTCACGCGCTCAAGAGTTGTGACATCCTTCACCGGGTCGCCGTCGACCGCGACAATGTCCGCCCACGCTCCCGGCTCCAGGCTGCCGACTTTGCCGGACCATCCCAGCAGATCCGCGGCATTTACGGTCGCCGCCTGAATCGCCTGCAACGGCGTCAGCCCCAACTTCACCATCACCGCGAACTCATGCGCGTTCAGGCCATGCGGATAGACAGCCGCATCAGTGCCAAAGGCGACTTTCACTCCACTGGCGAAGGCATGGGCGATGTTCTTGCGCGCAGCCGCCATCACCGTTTTGGCCTTGGTGAGATAGAACTCAGGCACATGATTTCTTTCGACGTTTTCCAGAAACCAGTCTCCCAGGTAGAGCGTGGGCACAAGATAGGTGCCGTTCTTCTTCATCTCCGCGATCGCCGGATCGTCAATGTAGGAACCGTGCTCGATCGAATCGACGCCCGCCTCCGACGCCCAGAGAATGCCTTGCGCTCCATGCGCGTGGGCCGCGACTTTTCGTCCCAGGCGATGGGCGTCGGCGACAATGGCCTTCATCTCCTCCAGTGTGTACTGGGAAGCCTGCGGATCGTCGCCTTTGGAGAGCACTCCGCCGGTCGCGCAGATCTTGATGACATCAGCGCCATACTTGATGTTCTCGCGCACCTTGTGCTGCACCCCGGCGATGCCGTCGGCAACGCCGTCTCCCACGGCGTGATATTCGTAGGGCAGCAGGTTGTTGTCGCAGTGCCCGCCGGTGATCCCCAGGGCCGGCCCGCTCGCTATAATCCTCGGCCCCGGCACATCGCCTGCGTTGATGGCGTCGCGCAGCGCGACGTCGCTGAAGCCGCTCGCTCCCACGTTGCGCACTGTGGTGAACCCCGCGAGCAACGTCAGTCGCGCGTTCTTGGCGCCAGTGAGCGCCTCGCGCGGCACGGAAATTCCGAGTTCTTCGTAGCCGAACTTGGGATCCATGGTCAGGTGCGTGTGCGCGTCAATCAAGCCCGGCAGCACGGTGGCGTTCGGCAGATCGATGCGCACTGTATCGGCGGGAATCTTTGCCTCCGCATTGGCGCCAGCGCTGATAATCCGTCCGTCTTCGATGACCAGCGTCTGGTCGGCGAGCAGCTTGCCAGTCTTCACATCGAGCAGATGCCCGGCGTGAACCGCGACGTGCCGCGGCGACTGGGACGTTTGAGCGATCCCGACCGTCCCCAGACAGAACAACGCAACCAGAACATTGCAAATATTTCTCATGCTTTCCCTTTCCCCGGATTATTTGATCAGTGCGACAACGACTAACCGCGACTGCCACGCTCCCGCCGTCCGTCGAGACCCCAGACTCGTCCGGCATCAGCCGCGAAGAAGATGATGAATAGCAGCAACAGCGGTAGATGTTCAAGTTCCGCGCCGAAATAGCGCCAGACTGGCATTCCGTGACCCGGTCCCCACCACGTGGCCAGAAGCATATTCAGCAAAAACAGAATAGCCAGAACGCAGGCCGGACGCACCCACAGCCCGATCAGCAGAGAAATGCCGATCAGCAGCTCGACGACTCCAACCAGATATCCGAAGAACACCGCATGCGGCAGAACTACTCCCGCTAAGAAAGGGCGATAGAAGCTGACCGCGCTGTTCGCAATGTAGTCCTGCAGATAAGCTTGAAACCCACCATGGGCAAACTCAGGCCCCGCCACTTTGTATTCGCCGAACAGCAGAAAGAATACGGATGCGGCCATGCGCACGCCAGCAATCGTCCGGGACAAGGCGGAGGGGACATTCATGATTTCAAGATTGAGGAGCCGGGCGAATGATCCTAGCCCCCGGGCCCGTCGTTGGAGACGTATTGCTCGAGCGACTCAAGTTCCCGGCTTAGGTCGTCGACGCGCCACTCCAGCAGATTCCTGATCGAAAGAATGCCGAGCAGTTTACCGTTGTCATCGGCCACGGGCAGATGGCGGAAGTGCCGCTCCAGCATGATGCTCAGGGCTTCGCCTGCGCCCGTAGCCCGAGTGGCCATTTCTACCGGCGTAGTCATCAGGTCGCGCACCGAGGTCGCTTTCGGGTCCACATGACTGAGCGCCATTTTTCGCAGCACGTCGCGCTCGGTAAAAATCCCTGCCACCCGGTACTCGCTGTCGACCACCGCGACTGCGCCGACATGATGGTCGAGCATCTTATGAATAGCATCGGCGACGGTAGCTTCCAGCCCTACCGCGGCAATCTCCCGGTCGCAAAGATCCAGCACGCTCATGATTACCTCCTTCGGCCCTAAAACCCTTGGAACCGAAACCAGCGACTCAAACTGGATTGACGCATTATGATCGCAGCCCAGCGCTTGTCAAGAAAATTTGCGAGAAATCGTCTCCCTGGGCTCGCTCGGAAGGACGGCCGGTTCCCAGAACAGGCCTTTGCTTAGCCCGTCACTTCCCCCGAAACACCTTGCCGTCTTTCATCACGAATTCGACGTTCTCCAGCACCTTAATGTCGCGCAGCGGGTCAGCACTCACCGCGACAATGTCGGCGAACGCGCCCGGAGTCACCACGCCGATCTTGCCCTCCATATCGAGCATCACAGCCGCGCGCGACGTGGCGCTCTGGATCGCGTCCATCGGTTGCATGCCGAATTCCACCATGCGCGAGAATTCCTGCGCGATGGGCTCGGTCCATGGGATTCCGCCCATGTCGGTGCCGAACGCGATCTTCACGCCCGCCTTCAGCGCCTTCTTGAAGGACGGTTCATGCACTGCGGCGCGCAGCCGGTCGCGCTGTCCGCCGGGAGTATCGGCGGGAGCCCAGTCTTTGTAGTACGGACTCAGCGTGGGCACATACCAGGTTCCGTGCTTCAGCATCTGCGCGATGGCGGCATCGTCGAGGTCGAGGCCGTGCTCGATGGAATCGCATCCGCCGTCTAGAGCGCGATGGAGGCCGATTCCGCTATACGCGTGGCACGCGACCTTCTTGCCCCAGCCGTGAGCCTCGTCCACGATGGCGTGCAGTTCCTCGACCGTCAACGTCGGCTGCGAAACCAACTCTCCATTCTTTCCCACCCAGGAACGGTGCGTCATGTAGACCTTGATCCAGTCGGCGCCGTGGTCAAGCTGTTCGCGCGCGGCCTTGCGGGCCTCGACCGGACCATCGACGATTTGCGCGCCCTTCGGCATCTCCAGCTCGGGTGCGTAGCCTTCCAACATGTAGCCGCCCGTGGTCGAGATGGCTCGCGTCACCACGAACAGCCGTGGCCCGGGAATGTATCCCGCCTCAATCGCCTGCTTGATGCCGACATCGCCGTAGCCCGCGCCCTCGGTTTCGAGGTCGCGCAGGGTGGTGAAACCCTGCTCCAGCGCCCGCCGCGCGGCAACCGTGGCTCGCGCCGCGCGCAACGCCAAAGGTGCAGTCAGGATGTTGACGTCGTATCCCCCCTGCGCAGGATCTTCTCCCTGCAGAAAGATGTGGGTGTGCGAATCGATCAGACCGGGCAGCACCGTCTGCTTCGAGAGGTCGATCACCGTCGCACCGGCAGGGATCTTCGCATTCCCCGCGTCTCCAACGCTCTCAATGTGGTTGCCACGAATCACGATCACCTGATCGCGCCGCGGCTTGTCGGACTTGCCGTCGATGAGCATGCCGGCACGAATAACCGTAACCGGCGCCGATGGCGAACCCGTCTGTGCGATTGCGCATGTGGCGAAGCTAAGAGACAAGATCAGGAGTAGGTGTTTCATGCGATCTCCCCGCAACCGTCCGCCGCGGAAATTCCAGTCCGCTAATATGATTGGGCGGGAAGGATTCTATACCCTTCGGCAATAGCCTGCCTCAAGACAGCGGGCAAAAACATCGGACCCAGGAGGAAGAAGCCTTGCAGCTACGGGTCGCGGAAGCGAGGGATGGGGAGGCTATTGTCTCCGTGATCAACGCTGCTTTTCGCCAGGCCGAGAGTTTTCTTGTCGATCGTGATCGTATCGACCTGGAGACGGTGTTGCAATTGTCACAAAGAGGGACTTTCCTGATCGCAGATGATCTCGGCTGCGTGTGTGGCTGCGTTTACGTTGAACCCAGGGGCGACCGGTCCTATTTGGGTTTGCTGTCGGTCGATCCGCAACGCCAGAAGTCTGGGCTTGGTTCGGCGCTAATGGACGCCGCCGAAGACTATTGCGCCAAGGCAGGCAGCCGCTTTATGGACTTGCGGATGGTGAGTGTGCGGGAGGAGTTGCCCGCATTCTACCGTCGCCGCGGATACGTTGAAACCGGCACCGAGCCCTTCCCTCCTGACCTGAACCCAAAAGTGCCCTGTCACTTCGTGAAGATGTCTAAGCCGTTGACCTAAACTTATCTTCTCTTCACGCGAGCACCGCGTCCGCCTCAATCTCCACCAGAATCTCCGGCGAGATCAGTGCACTCACCTGAACCATCGACGTAGCCGGGCGGATGTCGCGGAAAAATTTCCCGTGCGCCTTTCCGATCTTTTCCCACTCCGCAATGTTCGTGACATACATACGTGTGCGCACCACGTTTTTCATGCTGGCGCCCGCTTTCTTCAAGGCGGTTTCGATGTTCTTCAAGGTCTGCACTGCCTGCGCGTGTACGTCCCCGACGCCTACGATCTTCCCGTCCGGCCCGGTGGCTGTAGTTCCCGAAACATGCACGTACGACCCGATCTTGACGGCACGAGAGTAACCAACTATGGGCTCCCATGCGGTGCCACTGGAAATGTTCTGCCGCTGCAATTTTGAGTTTATCTTCTGCCGCTGCGCCATGATTCCTCCGCTGACCGCCCTCATTCTACATGGCTGAAAGCGCTTGAAATGCGGGTTTGGCAGCCATTCCATGCGACTGCCAGCAAATCGCGCCGACAACTCTTTCGCATGCCATGGGTTCTAACAGATTAGAAAAACGAATCATGAGGATAAACAAAAGTCACTTGCGTTGCCCTGTCGAACTAAGGTATCAACACATGCATGTGGCTGAAACTCCGTGCCGGTGGCGGAGTTCAGGGGGATCAAAATGATTCCAGAATCGCATCCGTTGCAGCAGTTGTTTCAGGACCTGGTGGGACGGCACTACGCCGAAGAAATCGGCATTCGTGATCCGCAGATCGTGGCTTACGTTTCTCATCTGCTGGCGGAGTTCTGCGAAGCCGATCAACTCTTCAAGGTTCACGACGTAACCGACCGTCCGCTGGCGGACGTGGGAGAGATGCTGCTGGAATCCGATCCGATCTACGGCCCCGCGCCTTCGTTCGACCGCGAGCGCCAGGTGCGCAAACACATTGGCGACTACACCCTGTTCCTGGCGGGCATGTTCCCTGAAAGCATCAATCATTTTCGGCTGCGCCGTCAGCGGCTGGAAAATTTCGTCGAGTGGGTGAAGGCCGGCAAGGAAAGCTACTACATCGTCTCCAAGTTCGAGCACTTCGAGTATGCCAAGGTCGCGCCGCTGTTTGCCCGTCTCTCCAAGAACTTCGAAGAATGCGTCTACGGGCTGAACATGGTGAAGAACGATCTGGAAGAGATGCAGCATCCCATCGTGCGCCGCACCGAAGACCTCATCATGTAGCGCGAGATCTAGCGCGAGCCTCTTGCGTCACACGCGAAGATCTCCCCTGCTTCCCATGCGGTAAAAACTCAGCGCCGCGCTGCCCTGCGTCAAGTGACGGAATCTTCGCAGCGGGCCAAATTCCTCTCCCGGATCGAATTTCTTTTCATGCTCGGCGATCACCACCGTCATCGCCCACACCAGCGACGAATCCGCCAGCGCGCCCAGCGTCTTCATATAAGCATCCTGCATGCGATATGGGGGATCGATGAACACCACATCGGCCGCCACATGCTGCCGCTCCATCCGCCAGAACGCGCGGGGCAACTCCTCCTGCAGAATCTTGAAGCCGTCGCCAATCCCCAGGCTCTCGAGATTGCCGCGGATCGTATCCGCCGCCGACGCCGAGTGTTCCACGAAAAACACTTCTTTGGCGCCGCGGCTCAGGGCCTCGATTCCCACCGCTCCCGTGCCCGCGAACAGATCGAGCCACACGCTGCCTTCGAGCGCCGCCGGATTCCCCGCCGTCAGCACGTTGAACAATGTTTCCCGCAGCCGGTCCGACGTGGGACGCACGTCCATTCCACGCAACGCGCGCAGCGGCCGGCTTCGATATTTCCCCGCGATCACTCGCATGGCTATGTACTTTCGGGTCCCCGCACTCACTATATCCATCCATGTAGAATAAAAGTAGCGAAGGCTTATGCGAAGCTGGTCGATCCCGGTAGGACCGCTGTTCGGCGTGGATGTGCGCATCCATCTCACGTTTTTCCTCCTGCCCACGTTCATTTTCTGGACGGATTACTCGGCGCACCCGGGCAACGCCACCGGACCTCGCGACATGGCAATCGTGGGAATAATTCTGGCTTGCGTGGCTGCCCATGAGGTCGGACACATACTGGCCGCCCGCCGCTTCGGCCTGATCCCCAAGGTAGTCATCCTGTTGCCGCTCACCGGGGTTGTGATCTACGACGAATCGCGCGGCGAGAAGCCTCAACCAACCGCCTTACCGTGGATGCGGGAGATTCGACTCGCCCTGATTGGGCCGCTGGTGAGCCTCGCACTCGCCGGCCTTGCTGCCGCCGTCGTAACCGCGTCCGGCCACGGTGGGGATCTTTGGAAGTGGCCTTTCCTCCAGGCCCGTAACCTTCCCAAGAGCCTGGTGGGGGCCAATCTTTGGCTGGCGATTTTGAATCTCATGCCCGCTTATCCCCTCGATGGCGGACGCATCCTGCGGGCAGTCCTGTCGCGCACGCTCGACGTTTCCACGGCCACGCGGCGCGCCGTTTCCATCAGCAATGCGATCGCCATGGTCCTGATGATCTCAGGCCTGTTCAGTAATAACTGGCTGACCATAGTTGGAGTCATCGTTTTCTCGGCCGCTCAGTTGGAGGAGCGCGCGCTTGTTTTCCAGTCCGTGCTCGACGGGGTTCGCCTCGAAGAAGTCATGCTCACCGACTTCGCCACGCTCTCCCCGGCCGACACTCTCGAAGATGCCCTGCAGAAAGCTGTCCATTCCCTGCAAGACGATTTTCCCGTGGTTCGCGGCAGCGATATGGTCGGAGTGATTTCGAAGCAGCGCATTCTAGAGGCTCTGCGCGCGGAAGGGAACGGCTACGTGCAGGCGGTGATGAACAAGATTTTCGAGGTTTCGTTGCGCCAGGATTCGCTGGGCTCAGCCTTCCGCAAACTTACCGCCCGCAATTCCAGCATCATCCCGGTCGTCGAAGACCAGCGCCTGATCGGCATCGTCACCCTGCAGAACCTGATGCACTCCATGGCCCTGCTCGCCGAGAGCCGCAAACTGCAGCGCGAAGAACCGGAATCGTAAGGCAATAACCACAAAGGACACGAAGGATCACGAAGGAAACCAAACCTATCTCTTGGTTTCCTTCGTGGACCTTCGTGGTTATTGGTTTTCTCTGCCTCCTAGAATAGCCGCACTGCCTTCGCCTTCTGCACCGCTGGAATCGTCCGCAGTTTCGTCAGCACTTCCTCCGTCACCTGCCCGTCCACGTGAACTACTGCGATCGCCTCGCGCGGCTGGGCTGCATCTTTCTCAACCCCACGCCGTCCCAGCGAGAAGTCGGCGATATTAATCGACTCCTCGCCGAGGATCGTCCCCACTTTGCCAATCACGCCGGGGACGTCGCGGTTTCGCAGGTAGATCAAGCTGCGCTCCAGCGGAGCTTCCACGTCAATGCCATCCACATGCAGCAACCGCGGCGCATCGCCATGCAGCACCGCGCCCTTGACCATGTGCTCTTCGGTGGAGCTCTTCAGAAAAATCGAGAGCACGCTGCCCGCGCCTCCGGTCGATGATTTCGGCTTATGCGATTCCAGCACCCGCAGCCCGCGGTCCTCCGCAATCGTGGCCGCATTTACCAGGTTCGCCTTTTCCTCTAGCGCTTCGTTCAGAATGCCCTTGATCGCGCCATTGCGAATCAGTTCCGTCTTCCATTCCGCAATGTGCCCGCTGTAACGGATCGAAATTTCCTCAATGCTCCCCTCGGAAACCTGCGCCAGAAACGCTCCCATACGTTCCGCCAGCACAATGTAGGGCTGCATGGTCGCATATTCTTCCGCCGAGACCGAAGGCACGTTCACCGCATTCTGAATCACTCCGTGCTTCAGATATTCTTTCACCTGCTGCGCAATCTGCACTCCGACGGCTTCCTGCGCCTCGAAGGTTGACCCGCCGACGTGCGGCGTGAGCAGGACATTTTCCAGCGTGGTCAGCGGCGAATTTTTCAGTGGCTCTTCCACAAACACATCGAGCGCGGCCGCGGCCACCTGCTTCGTCTTGAGTGCCGCCGCCAGGTCCGCCTCATTCACCAGTTCGCCGCGCGCGCAGTTCACCAGCCGCACGCCTTTCTTCATCTTGGCGATCGACGCCTCGTTGATCATCCCCGTGGTCTGCGGCGTCAGCCCGACGTGCAGCGTGATGTAGTCCGCCGCCGCATACAGCTCGTCGAGCCCCGCCAGCCGGATCCCCTGCTCCTTTGCCACCGCGACCGAAACAAACGGATCGTGCCCCACCAGTTCCATCCCAAACGCGCGTGCACGCCGCGCCACTTCCATCCCAACCCGTCCCAGCCCGATAATGCCCAGCGTCTTCGCCCGCAGCTCCGTCCCCTGCAGCGATTTTTTCTCCCACTTGCCCGCGTGCATGAGCACGTCAGCTCTGCATAAATGACGCGCCATGGCGAGCATCATCCCCAGCGTCTGCTCGGCCACGGCGACCGCGTTGGCGCCTGGCGTATTCATCACTGCGATCCCTTTGTGCGTCGCCGCCTCGAGATCGATGTTGTCCACGCCCACCCCGGCTCGCCCGATCACACGCAACTTCTTCGCATGCTCCAGCAGCTTAGCGTCGGCCTGCACCGCCGAACGCACAATCAGCGCATCCGCAGTCTCCAGATGCTGCTCCAGCTTGCCTTCCAGTTGATCCGCAGTAAGAACAGTCCAGCCCGGCTCCTGCAACTGCGCCACCGCCGAGGCTGAGATTTTTTCCGCTACGATAATTTTCACGAATGATTCCTTTGAATGAGAATCCCGCTACTGAAACATCACGTACGAACTGTTGACCTGAAAATGACGGCGAAATGACGGCCCGCTGACAAGCCCCTTAGCCGGACTTTCTAGACTTGACCTAACTGGGCCCTGGCCCTTGGGAGACTGAACCATGAAAACCTTCAAAACCGTCAAAATGATTTTGCTCGTTGGCGTGATCGCGACCGGTCTGGGATGCGGGTACTCCAGGAAAATGGGAGCGACGCCGAACATCATCCAGCTTACCCCAGCCAGCGCGCCTGCCGGTACCTCAGTCCCGCTCGAGGTCGACGGCACCAACTTCGCCTCCCAGGCGGTCATCAACTTCAATGGTCTCGCGCTGACCACAACCGTCGTCAGTTCGACCAAGCTCCAGGCCACCGTTCCCGCCTCGGCGGATATGTCAACAGGCATGGTACCGGTCACGGTGACCAATCCTGCAACCTCCGGTGGGCTGTACGGCGGTGGAACGACGGCGGTGACGTCGGCACCGATGAACTTCACCATCAACTAGGACTGCAGGCTTGGTACAGGTTTCGTCCGGCCGTCAGGCGCTGACCAGTTGTCGTTTCCCCGACTGGGTGCGGGCATACGCTTCCTGCGCTGCCCGCACGGCCGCGCCATATTCGACTTTGCGGTCGGTGACCTTGGCGAGTACGTGCTCGAGCGCGCCCAGTATGCCGATCGTGTCCAGATAGTCGTAGTAGCCGATGTGCGCGATGCGGAATAGTTTGCCTTTCATCTCGCCTTGCCCGTTAGCGACGACGGCGTCAAACGACTCGCGGAACTCTTTCACGATTTTGCCTGAGTCGAGTCCCTCGGGCGCGCAGATCGCGGTCAGCGCCGCCGCCGGTGAAGACGCGTACAGCTTCAATCCCAGCGCCTGCGCTCCGGCACGCGTCATCTCGGCGCAAAGCTCCGCATTGTTGACCAGTTCTTCCCGTCCCTTGGCCAGATCGCCATTGCCCATGCCGCGCACAAATTCCAGCGCTGCTCCTAACGCCGCAAACAACGAGGTCGCTGGCGTGTACGCCGTCTCGCCCTTCGCCGCCGACTTCCGCTCTTTGCGCAGATCGAAGTAATAGCGCGGCGAAGTGGCCTTCTCCATGCGCTTCCACGCTCGCTCGCTCACTGCGAGGTAGGCCAGCCCCGGCGGCATCATCAGAGCCTTCTGCGATCCGCCAATGATCACATCTACTCCCCAGCCATCCACATCGAGATGCGTTGTGCCCAAGCCGGTGATCGCGTCCACCACCAGCAGCGTCTCGTTTCCTGAAGCCCCACCCTGAGCGCGGACGATTTTCGCGATGCCCTCGATGTCGTGCCGCGCTCCGGTGGAACTCTCCGTGGCCTGCACAAACACAGCGCGGACGGAGCTGTTTATCCGCGCCCGAATGTCATCCAGCGAAAACGTCTCGCCATACGGGACCTCGAGCACATCCACATGGCAGCCGAACGCCTTAGCCAATCCGGTCCAGCGCTCGCCGAACTTGCCTGCCGTCAGCACCAGCACGTTGTCGCCCGGCGACGTCAGATTCGACACCGACGCCTCCATCGCGCCCGTGCCCGAGGAAGCCAGCACCAGCACGTCGTTCTTCGTGCCGATGAATTCCTTCATGTCGGCCAGCACGCGCTGAAACAGCGCCTTGAAATCGGCGGTCCGATGATGGGCGGTAAACGAAGCCATAGCCGTCTGCGCCGCCGGCAGCAGCGGCGTTGGCCCAGGAGTAAAAAGACGATTCTTACGCAACATAGTCAGATCCTTATGAATGGGGATAGTCTTTCAGTTTATAGGAAGTTTGCGCCGGGTGCGCTGGGTGGCCCATCCGGTAGTGGTGCAGTTTGAGGGCGGCGATTCGTATCAGGGCATGCCTTCAGGCGTGCCGCGGAAGCGGCCACGTGTGCCGCTTTAGCGGCTGTGACGGCCAAGGCCAGCGGCTGAAGCCGTTTAGCTTCTTATTCACTTTGTCGGCATCGCTGAAGCGAAGCCCTGATACGAATCGTTCTTCTCAAACTGCACCACTACCACCCATCCTGGTCGCGTTCTTTGCGGCTAGGGTGGGGTTTTGACCCAAACATCGTCGAGAGTCCACTCAGTCTATAATCCCCTCATGAGCCTAGCCGAACAAATCCAGAAAGACATCGTCACCGCAATGAAAGCGAAAGACGAAGCCCGCCTCTCCACCCTGCGCATGGTCAAGAGCGCCCTGCACCTGCGCCAGGTCGAAAAGATGTCCCCGCTGGACGACAAAGAATCCCAGGCCGTGCTCGCCACGCTGATCAAGCAGCGCAAAGAGTCCGTTGAGCAGTTCACCAAAGGCGGACGCCAGGAAATGGCCGACAAAGAAGCCGCCGAAATCGTCGTGATCGAAAGCTATCTCCCGAAAGCCGCCGGCGAAGCGGAAATCATCGCCGGAATAAAAGCCGCCATCGCCGAAATGGGCGCGCCCACGATAAAAGAAATGGGCACGGTGATGAAGAACGCCATGGCAAGATTCAACGCCGCCGGCATGCGCGTGGACGGGAAGATGGTCAGCGAGATCGTGAAGAAGGAGTTGGCGGGGAAGTAGCACTGCTCATGTAGGGACAGCCGCCCTCGGCTGTCCGTCGAGCGAAGCTCGACGGTGGGTCATCTCACTTCGGTGCAGGTTCTCCCTCCAGCCGCGCAGCGAACTGCGGGCTGTAAGTCTTGATCGACTCCGCAAAATTATCTTTCATCTCGTCGCGACTGTCCGCGGGCCACAGATCCAAATCGGCCATCGCTTCGTCATACTGTCGACAAAGAACCCGCTGCAAAGCGCGCGATAGCAGCGCACTTACAACCTCATCCAATTCGAAGTTCCCCTCGCCTCCGAACTTGTTCGCTGACTGCAGCTTCTTCAGATTCTCTGGAGTGAGTGTGCGATTCCAATCGTCAGCTTCCCGGGTCTTCGCGAAAATCTCGCCACAAAACTCAGGCGTCGCATCTTCCAGCTTGCCGGCCTTCACTCGGTACACCCGCTCGGCGTATGGTCGACCCATCCCCGACGTGTAGTCGGTGGTCCCTCCGACAAGCTCCCAGATAACCATCTTGCCGTCTTTGTCTTTATGAAAATTCACCGCGGCTCCCTGGCCAACGTCAAAGAGTTTGTGAGGTTTCGGGGCAAGCGTCACCACGTTGTAGATCCAACAGCAATGCGCACCGCCCGCCTCATCGGTCCGGAAGACCACTTCCCCCTTGCCGTCGCCGTCAAAGTCCATCCCGGTAACATCCTCATCGAAGATGACGCCAAACCCCGTCGTGCGGAACACGACCTTTCCCGCAGCGTTGTAGATGGCTGCGGTACATTGATCCTCGCCCGCCCCCGTCGCGTTCCGGGCCGGCCCTAGGGAGATCTCGTAACCGTCCCAGAGTTTCTTCTTGTACGATGCGGTGGTCGGGGGATAGGCGCGGCAAGCGATCTTGTCGTCATCGTCCTGCGCGTACGCCGCAGCCAGGCACGCGGCAAATAGGAAGAGTGCGAAGAATAGCCGGGACATATCGTGAATCCTAGGGCAGCTCCACTGGCCGATCAACGTTACTTCTGTTTCACCGGCTCCTCTGCAACTCCCGGTAAGCCTCGCTCTTCGACACTCCGCGCTCCTTCGCCACTTTCTTCAGCGCGGCCTTCTCGTCCACTTTCTCTTCCGCCATGATTTGATCGACGCGCTGCCGAACGGAAACGCGGGCGGACGGGGCGTCCGCCGCTCCACGGGCATCGCCTTCCTCGCGCTTCCCGATCAGCAGCGTGATCTCGCCTTTCACCGCCTCCCGCGCCTTCAGATTCTCCAGCACCTCGCTCGCGCGGCCGCGCAGAAACTCTTCATGCAGCTTCGTGACTTCGCGCGCCACAACCACGTGTCTCACCGATCCTAGAACTTCAACAGTATCTTCCAGCGTCTCGACGATCCGGTGCGGGGCCTCATAAAACACCTGCGTCCGCGGGGAACTCTTCACTGCCTCCAGCGCTGCCCGCCGCTCTCCACGCTTGGCCGGAAGAAATCCGCTGAAGCGAAACGAATCCGTCGGCAGCCCGCTGGCTACCAGAGCCGCCAGAAATGCCGACGCCCCCGGAATCGGCACCACCGGCACGTGATGCCGGATCGCCAGCGCAATCAGCCGGTATCCCGGATCGGAAATTCCCGGCATGCCCGCATCCGTCACCAGCGCGACGCTCGCGCCCTCCTGCATTTCCTTGACCAGCTCCGCCGACTTTGTCATCTCGTTGTGCTCGTGATAGCTGGTAGTGCGCGTCGCAATCGCATAATGATTGAGCAGTTTCTGCGTCTGCCGCGTGTCCTCGCAGGCAATCACGTCGACTTCCTTCAGCACGCGCAACGCCCGCAGCGTGATGTCCTCCAGATTCCCGATGGGCGTCCCCACGAGATAGAGCGCTGGCCCGGCGGCCACCGCGGCTTGCCGGACCGACATAGTCTTCGCGCTACTGGATTTCGGCTCTGCCTCAGGTTCGGAATCGTCGAATTTCACATCGGCATCCTTCATGGCCGGAGTCTACCACCGCCGTTACTTTACCTTCGTGTCCCTTCGCGTCCTTAGTGGTTTAAGCTTTTCGCAGGAGGACGCCCGTGACCGCCCACGAGTTCCGCAAAATCGCTCTCGCTCTGCCCGAAACCGAAGAGCGCGCCCACATGAACCACCCCGACTTCCGCGTCGCCGGAAAAATCTTCGCCACCCTCCGATACCCCGACAAAACCCGCGCCATGGTCAAGCTCTCCCCCGAAGACCAGCACTACTTCTCCAAAGATCATCCCGATGTGTTCACTCCGGTAAAGGGCACTTGGGGAAAGCGCGGCGCTACCAGCGTGCATCTGAAGGCAGCGAAGAAAGAAACGCTGGCCAAGGTGATTCAGGCGGCCTTGCGCAACACCGCCCCAAAACGGCTTTTGAAGCCATAGTTACCACCTTTGTCACTGCGTTCTCCGGTTGTCGGATGCGGTCCCTGCACATCCGTAACCTCCCCGTAGAGCGAATTCTGCATCAAACTGTGGACCGTGCGGACTCAGGCAAAACCCGTGTTTGCCGCCCTGCTTTGTGGGCTTGCTCTCTGTGTTGCAGCGCAGACGGCAACGCGACCAGCCGGGAGTCCAAACACCGCCCGACCAGCCGCGGGCGGGAATCACGCCAGGAAAACCGACCGCACCCTGACTCCAGACGATGGCCTCGCCGTGATCTCCGCGGCGCTCGATTCCAAGGTGCCTCGATACTCTGAGCACGACTGCTCTCACCTGGTTCACGCCATTTACGAACGCGCGGGCTTCCCCTACGCCTACGCGGACTCCGACGATCTCTACGCCGGAGTCGAAGGCTTTCAACGCGTCATCCACCCCCAGCCTGGCGATCTGATCGTGTGGCACGGGCATGCCGGAATCGTCGTCCGGCCGTCCCGCCACGTTTTTTTCAGCTTCAAGAGCGCGGGCCCGGCGACTGACGACTACCACGCTCCCTATTGGGTCGGCCGGGGACAACCTCGCTTCTATCGATACGTCAAGAACGATCCTTGCCCAGGATGTAACCCTGCCAGCGCAAGGCTGCGGCAAGGGCTGGACGCCAAGTAGAGCGCCCTCCAAAATTGACGAGGCGCAACTGCGACCCCTAGAATCAACATGACGCCGTTGTCCCCACAACCGTCTCACACTCATGCCCCTTTACGAATACGAATGCAAGAAGTGCGGCCACCGCTTCGAAAAAATCCAGTTGTACTCCGCCAAGATGGTCAAGAAGTGCCCCGAATGCGGCGGCCAGGTCGAGCAGATGATCTCCGCCCCCGCCGTCCAGTTCAAAGGTTCCGGCTGGTACGTCACCGACTACGCCAAGAAGTCTTCTTCGCCAGGATCCTCAGGCGGCGATTCCGGGTCCAAGGACAAGGACAAAGACAAGAAGGACGAGAAACCGAAGTCTGACGGCGGCACGAAGGATTCTTCGTCAAAAGACAGCGCGTCGAAGGAAAGTTCCTCGAAAGACAGCTCGTCCAAAGAGAGCAGTTCTTCCAAGGAGAGCCCGCGCAAAGGTTCCGGCAGGCATAAATAACCCGGCCAGCGCGCCGAGCCCCACACGTTATTACTGGCAACTGGCTACCGGCAACTGGCAGCCGCTTTACTTCAGCTCCCGCTCGAAGTGATCCACAATCATCGTGAACAGATGCACCCGGGCGTCTTTCCCGGCAATGCTGTGCGTCTTGTTGGGATAGATCATCAGCCGGAACTGCTTTCCCGCCTTGATCAGCGCATCGATCATCTGAATGCTGTTCTGAAAATGCACGTTGTCGTCGCTCGTGCCGTGCACCAACAGCAGCGCCCCGTGCAGCTTCTCCGCCGACGTCATCACATCGGACTGCTCATACCCATCCTTGTCATCCTTCAGCAAGCCCATGTAGCGCTCGGTGTAAATCGTGTCGTAATTCCGCTGATCGGTCACTGGAGCGACGGCCACGCCGGCGCGGAAGCGGTCGGAATGCGTCATCGCATACAAGGTCATCGATCCGCCATTGGACCATCCCCAGATCGCGATGCGATCCTTATCGAGCTGCGGATACTGCGCCAGCAACTGATCTAACGCCGTGAGCTGATCTTTCAACTCAACCGCGCCAAATTCGTGCCGGATCGCTGTCTGGAACTTCCGATCCCTTCCCGGCGTCCCGCGATTATCCACGGCGAAAATCGCGAACCCCTTCCGTGCCAGAATTTCGTCAAACGGATCCGCCGTCGACTTCGTCACCATCTGCCCCGCCGGTCCGCCATAGATATGGATGATCAACGGAATCTTCCCGCTGGCCGCGGCGTCCGGTGGCAGCAGCAAACGCCCATAGAGCACCGTCCCATCGTCCGCCTTGAACTCCAGATACTTCGGCGCGCGCAGCCCATATTCGGCAACGGCGTTCCGCGCCGCCCAGACGGGGTTGCACGCTCCTCCTACCGCGCACAGCGAAATGCTCGGCGACTTCTCGGGCCCAAAATACATGTGGGTATAGTGCTTACCATCGTCGCTGAAATTTCCAGTGTGCATTCCCTCTTCCGTAGTCAGCTGCTTGAACCCCGAGCCATCCAGCTGGACCGAAAAAATGTGCAGTTGCCGCGGATCGTCTTTATTCGCCGCGAAAAACACCGTGCCCGCGGCCTCGTCCACGCCCTCTATTCCCAGCACCGCAAAATCTCCTTTGGTCAGTTGCCGCTCCAACTTCGCATCGGCCGCCATTGGATTCTGCTTGTCAAAGCTGTAGAGATAAAGGTGCATATTCCCGTCACGCCAGCTCGGCCACAAAAATTGACCACTCGATTTCAGAAAGCGAACTTCCACATGCTCAAAATCAATCCACGCCCCCGGCGTGGTCTCGGTCAGGACGATCCGCGACTTGCCTGATTTCGCGTCCACGAAATACAGGTTCATCTTGTCTTCAGTCCGGTTCAGCACCTCCGCCCAAATCACTCCCTCTTTGACCCACCCGAATCGCGGGATGTACGACTCCTCGTCGCTGGTCAGCGAAATCCAGCGCACCTTGCCCTTGTCGGCGTCCACCACACCCAGCTTCACCACCGGATTCGGATCGCCCACCTTCGGATATTTTTCGTTCTCCACGTTGGGATGCGTCGGCATCCAGTCCGTGATGGGATAGATCGGCACCTTAGTCTCGTCCATATGCAGAAACGCGATCTCTTTGCTGTCAGGCGACCAGAAATAATTGCTCCGCACCCCCAATTCTTCCGCGTAGACCCAGTCAATGTCGCCATTGAACAGGTTTTCGCCGGTATCTTTCGTCAGCGCCTTTTCATCCTTGCCACTCGTGGGACGAACATGCAGATTGTGCTTCCGGGTGTAGGCGACGTGCGTGCCATCCGGCGAGAACTTCGGATCTCCGCTGGGATCGGACGCGGAGGTAAACTGCACCGCCGTCTCCGTTCCCAGGTCATAGAGCCAGAGCTGCCCCTGCGAATCGAATATCAAGTGCTTCGAATCCGGCGCCCACAAGTACGCCGCCACGTGATACCGCGTCCGCCGTTCCTTCTCGCGCTCGTCCTTCACCTTATTCACATCCGGGTCCAGCGACGCCAGCTTCGCCGCGCTCACCAGCACCTTCTTCTCGCCGGTCGCCGCATCCACGTACCACAGCTCGCCATTCTCTCCCTTTTCGTCGCGCTGCACATACGTGAGCTTGGTGCCGTCAGGACTCCACTCCGCATTCTCCAGGCCGCGCCCGCCCAGTCCGCCGGGCTGATAGATAGCTTCAATGGTCAGCGGCTTGGTCGGCGCAGTCTGCGCCCCTGCAAGCGAGGCCAAGATGACCCCGAAGAGGAAGAGTACGAGCACGGCAAAGCAGGCAATAAAAGAAATCTGTCTTTTCACGAAGCGACCTCACAGGAAGAAATAGACGCAGATGCACCCATGGACGAAACAACGAGTGTACACCGCCCCCGCCCCATCTGGGCTAGCTGCGGCAGATTGGACGAGACCTCAGGCGAGAACTGTCAGAGCTGTTCCTGGGCGATGAAGTGCGTTGAGTTTCGCCCCCTTGCAAACTGTTTGTCCTTCGTGGACATCCTTTGCCTTCGTGGTTTAAGCCTTTCCGGGCAGCCCGTAAATCGCGCTCCTCCGCGTGCTAGAATCAATACATATTCAATGCTTCCTGACATAGAAAACCTGCTGAAACTGCAAGACACCGACAAGGAAATCCGCCGTCTGCAGGATGAAGTTGCAGAGTTCCCCAAGCGCGTCGCCGTGATCGAGCAGAAACTGGCAGGCACCAAGGCGCAACTCGACAAGGCTCAAGCCTCCGTCAAAGCCGACGAAGCCGCCCGCCGCAAGTACGACACCGCCATCAGCGACCTCCGCGGCAAAATTTCCAAGTACCGCGACCAATCTCTCGACGTCAAAACCAACGATCAGTACAAGGCCCTGCTGCACGAGATCCAGTTCGCCGAAACGGAAATCGCCGCCAATGAAGACAAGATTCTCGAGCTGATGGTCAACGCCGACGCCCGCGACAAGGAAGTCAAAGCCGCGCAAGTCGAGCTCAAAGCCGAAACCGCCGAGATCGAGAAAGAAAAAGAAGAAGCCCGCCAGCTCACCGCGAAAGACGAAAAGCTACTGGCCGAGTGGCGCGCCAAGCGCGATCAGATTCGCACCGGCGTTAACGAAGACCTGCTCCGCCATTACGAACGCGTCTCCAAGTTTCGCGGCAGCGGCCTCTCCGAAGTTCGCGATCAGCAGTGTATGGCCTGCCGCGTCAAGCTCCGACCGCAGACCTACAACGAAGTTCGCTCCGGCACCCAAACCATCGTCTGCGATTCCTGCCAGCGCATCCTCTATTTCAATCCGGCCGAAGAGATGGCGGATCTGAAGCCCTCAACCACGCGCCCCAAACGCCATCATCCTAAAATCGACGCTCCCCAGGCCTGGTACTACCGCGCGGAATTCAACGGCATCGGCGAAGTGTTTCTATGTCTGACCACGTCCCGCGGCCAGTCCAGCCGCCGCGTTTACGACGTTCACACCGGACGCCTCATCGGGGACATCCTGATCCGCGAAGGCGACTATCGCCAGGCCTTCCCCGAAGACATCACCAGCGCCATGCGCCTGAACGGCGGATGGACCGAAAACGAACTCGACGCCTTCGGCACCGAGCTCCCCATGGTCGCCCTCGACTCGCTCCGCGCCGACCTCGACCTGGCCCGCCACGAAGCCGCCACCGGTTCCCATGTCAAGCCGCAAGCTCCCGTGGCCCCCACCGAACAAGCCGCCAGCTAGGCACCCCACGTAGCAGCGGACGCATTCGTCCACCAAGGTCTCTGACCCGGTCGTCGAGCGCAACTCGACCATGCCGGCGCAATATCGAATCGCGATGTTTTAAGATTCCTCCACCCCTTCGGAGGCCCAGCATGCCCGCACTCGACACCTACCACGTCATCGCCAAATACTACGACGGCGCCTACTCCGCCAAGCAGGATCTCGTCGATCTCCCCTTCTACCTCGACCTCGCCGAACACTCCCGCGGCCCCGTTCTGGAAATTGGCTGCGGTACCGGCCGTGTCCTGCTCCCCATCGCGCGCAAGGGCATCGAGATTTGCGGAGTCGACCACTCACGGCCAATGCTTGAAGTCCTGAACCAGAATCTTGCCCACGAGTCGCAAGAAGTCCGCGAGAAAGTCACCGTGCACGAAGGCGACATGCGAACCTTCCGGCTGAACCGAAAATTCCCGCTGGTGATGATCCCCTTCCGCCCCATGCAGCACATGTTCACGGTCGAAGACCAGGCCGCCGCCCTCAACACCGCATCCGCCCACCTGACCGACAGCGGAACTCTCGCCTTCGACGTTTTCTATCCCAAGTTCGACATGATCTGGACGAAAGTCGGAGAGGAAATCCCCGAGATGGAATGGAGTCCGGCCTCCGATCCCACCAAGCTGGTTCGCCGCTTCTTTCGCAAAGACGCGATCGACAAGATCAATCAGATTTTCAGCTTCACCTTCATTTTCCGTACTTACCACGCAGGCAATCTGATCCACGAAGAAACGGAAGCCTTCAAGCTGTGCTACTACACCTACCCGCACCTGCGCGCCCTGTTCCAACTGGCGGGGCTGAAACCGGTCGCGGAGTACGGCTCGTTCGCCAAGACTCCCCTCGACAACACCGCCGAACAAATGATCTTCCTGCTGGGCAAAGCGCACCGATAAGATTTATGTGAGGACAGCCGCCCTCGGCTGTCCGGTTCGAGCGCAGCGCGACCTGCCTGCAGCGCCTGCGCCCCCAGCGTTTAAGATGGCAGCATGCCGAAAGAACCCTCATCCGCAAGTCTTCCAACGGTCAAGGTCTCCCCCCGCGGGGCGACTCGTCTGAAAGGCGGCCACGTCTGGGTCTACCGCTCCGACATCGTCACCGCCGACTCCGTCCTACCCGGCTCTCTGGTCCGCGTCACCGACCACCGCGGCAAGCCCCTCGGCTCCGCCCTCTACTCCGGCTCTTCGCAAATCGCGATCCGCATGATTTCGCGTGATACGCCTTCCCACGAGCCCGTCACGGATCTTCCTGCGCTCCTTCGCCATCGCATCGCCGAAGCCATCGCCTATCGCGCGCCTCTGGTAACAGACACCGACGCCTACCGCCTCATCTTCAGCGAAGCCGATTTCCTTCCCGGCCTCATCGTCGACCGTTACGCCGAAATTCTTTCCGTCCAAATCCTTACGCAAGCGATGGACGCCGACTCCGTCCGCCAAGCAGTCCTCAGCGAACTGACCACTAGCCTGGACCCGGCTTCCATTGTCGAGCGCGTCGACCCGCGCGTCCGTGAGCTCGAAACCCTGCCGCCTCGCGCCTCCGGCCTGCTGCAAGGCGAAAAGTCCGCCACCACCTTCACCATGAATTCCGTCCAGTTCCTCTTCGACGCGCTCGAAGGCCAGAAGACCGGAGCCTTCCTCGACCAGCGAGAGAACTACGCCGCATCCGCACGCTACGCCAAGGGGGACGCGCTCGACGTCTTCTGCTATCAGGGAGGGTTTGCTCTCCACCTCGCCCCGCATTGCACCCAAGTCACTGGAGTCGACAGCTCCCGCCCCGCCCTAGAAGTCGCAGACCAGAATGCCGCCCTCAACCACGCCATTCTCAAAGGAAAAGAGATCGAATGGATCGAGGCCAACGCCTTCGACCTGCTCAAGGACTATTCCTCCTCGGCTCACCCACACGAAGCACGACGCTACGACACCATCGTTCTCGACCCGCCCGCCTTCGCCAAGAGCAAGCGCGACCTGGACGCCGCCCTGCGCGGCTACAAGGAACTCAACCTCCGCGCCCTCAAAATGCTTCGCCCCGGCGGCATCCTCGTCACCTGCTCCTGCTCCTACCACGTCAGCCAGTCGAACTTCCTCGAAATGCTGGCCTCGGCCGCCCTAGACGCCCACCGCCCGCTCCGGCTTCTGGAGGTGCGAGGACAGGCCAAAGACCACCCCATCCTCCTCAGTGTCCCTGAAACGTCGTACTTGAAATGCGTCATTGCGACCGTAAGCCGTTGAAACTAATATATTAAGTGTTATTGTCATCCCGACCGAAGCCGGAGCGCAAGGGCCGGCGCAGTGGAGGGACCTGCTGTTCTAGACTTGACAGTAACACACTCATATATTATGCTTCTTTTACGCTTATGCAGCGTCTAATGCTTTGAACCGCCCATTTCTGAAGGAGGATTTGGCCATGACCGTTTTAACCCGTTGGGAGCCGTTCCGTGAATTTTCCACCCTGCAGGACCGCATCAACCGTGTGTTTCGCGATTCCTACAGCGCCGCAGACCGCGACGACTCTCTGACCACATCGAGCTTCGCCCCCGCCGTCGACGTCTACGAAGACGAGCACCAGGTCACCCTGAAGATCGAAGTGCCCGGAATCGACGAGAAGGACATCGACGTCCGCGTGGAGAACCACACCCTCACAGTCCACGGCGAGCGCAAGATCGAAAAAGAAGAGAAAGAAGAAAATTACCGCCGCGTGGAGCGCCAGTACGGCAGCTTCACCCGCAGCTTCACTCTGCCCCAAACCGTGGACACCGAGACCGTCTCGGCCACCTACGACAAAGGCGTGCTGAAGATCGCGCTCCCCAAAAAGGCCGAAGCCAAGCCGAAACAGATCAAAGTCAACATCGGCAGCGAGAAGTCGATCGAAGCGAAGGGCCCAAGCAAAGCCGCGTAAGCGGAGTTGCTCATGTGGGGACAGCCGCCCTCGGCTGTCCGGCCGGGCGACGCCCGGCAGGCTTTCGTGGGTAGCTTCGTGGAAGAGCGGCGCTTCAGCGCCGCGAAAGAGGCAAGAATCGACGCGGGCTTCAGCCCCTGATGTCGATGGGAGGCGGCACACGTGACCGCCTCCCAACTTTTTCTGGAAGAAATGATCCGTGTCATCCTGAGCAAAGCGAAGGACCCGTGTAATTTTTCTCCTCCCGCATATTGCATAGGTTCTTCGGTTCGCTCAGAATGACAAAACGAAAGTAGAGAAACGTCCATGCCCATCCGTTGGGACAAATTTACTGTCAAAGCGCAGGAAGCCGTCCAGCGCGCGAACCAGCTCGCCTCCCAGCACGGCAATCCTGAGCTGCGTCCGATCCACCTGCTCGCCGCGCTGCTCGAGGACAAAGAAGGCATCGTCCCGCCCGTGCTGGAAAAAATCGGCATCGGCCCGCAAGCCGTCCTGGCCGAAGTCTACAAAGAGCTGGAAAAGCTCCCCAAGGTTTCGGGAGACGCCGCCCAGGTCGCGCTCTCCAACGAAGTCAATAAGCTGCTCGAGCAAGCCTTCAAAGAAGCCTCCAACTTCAAGGACGAATACGTTTCCACCGAGCACCTGCTGCTCGCGATCACGCAGCTTAAGCGCGACCCCGGCCAGCAGATCCTCGCCCGCCACGGCGCTACCAATGAAGCGATCTTGAAAGCCCTCGCCGTCGTCCGCGGTTCGCAGAAAGTTACCGACCAAAATCCCGAAGCAAAGTTCCAGGCGCTGGACAAATACGCGCGCGACCTTACCGAGCAGGCCCGCCGCGGCAAGCTCGATCCCGTCATTGGACGCGATGAAGAAATCCGTCGCGTGGTCCAGGTACTCTCGCGCCGTACCAAAAATAATCCCGTGCTCATCGGCGAGCCCGGCGTCGGCAAGACCGCCATCGTCGAAGGCCTTGCCCAGCGCATCATTTCCGGCGACGTGCCCGAAGCTCTGAAGGACAAGCGTGTGGTTGGGCTCGATCTCGGTGCCATGCTGGCCGGCGCAAAATATCGCGGCGAGTTCGAAGACCGCCTGAAAGCCGTCCTCAAAGAAATCGAAGACTCCCAAGGCCAAATTATTCTCTTCATCGACGAACTGCACACCTTGGTCGGCGCCGGAGCCGCTGAAGGCGCCATCGACGCCTCCAACATGCTCAAGCCCGCGCTGGCCCGCGGAGAGCTGCGCGCCGTCGGCGCCACCACGCTGAACGAGTACCGCAAATACATCGAAAAAGATACTGCTCTCGAACGCCGCTTCCAGATCGTCTTCGTCGGCGAGCCCAACGTCGAAGACACCATCTCCATCCTGCGCGGCTTGAAAGAGAAGTACGAAGTGCATCACGGTGTCCGTATCAAAGACTCGGCTATCGTCGCCGCGTCCACGCTCTCGCACCGTTACATCAGTGACCGCTTTCTGCCCGACAAAGCCATCGACCTCATCGACGAAGCCGCGTCTTCGCTGCGCATCCAGATCGATTCCTTGCCCACTGACATCGATCAGCTGGAACGCAAAGCCACGCAGCTCGAAATCGAAAAGCAGGCGCTGAAGAAAGAAGACGACGCGAACTCGAGGGAGCGTTTGGGGATTATTGAAAAAGAACTCGCCGAGATTCGCGAGAAATCCAACACGCTCAAGGCGAACTGGAAGAAGGAAAAAGATCTCATCGCCCGCGTTCGCGCCTTGAAAGAGCAACTCGAAAAGCTGAAAGCCGAAGAGCAGACCGAATTGCGCAAGGGCAATAACGAGCGCGTCGCCGAAATTCGGTTTGGACTCATTCCGCAAGCGGAGCAGGAACTCGCCAAGCTCAGCAAACAAATGGAGAGCCAGGGCGGCAAGCGCATGCTCAAGGAAGAAGTCGACGAAGAGGACGTTGCGCGCATCGTCTCCAAGTGGACGGGAATCCCAGTCTCAAAGATGCTCGAAGGCGAAGTGAAAAAGCTGGTCACCATGGAAGAACGCCTGCGCCTGCGCGTCGTCGGCCAGGATGCGGCTCTCGAGCGCGTGGCCAATGCGATTCGCCGCTCCCGCGCCGGGCTCAGCGATCCCAAGCGCCCCATCGGGTCGTTCATCTTCCTCGGCCCCACCGGAGTCGGCAAGACCGAACTCGCCCGCGCTCTCGCTGAATTTCTGTTCGACGACGAGCACGCCATGCTCCGCATTGATATGTCCGAGTACATGGAGAAGCACTCGGTCGCGCGCCTGATCGGCGCGCCGCCGGGCTACGTCGGCTACGAAGAAGGCGGCCAGCTCACCGAGCAGGTTCGCCGCCGTCCCTACGCGGTCGTGCTTTTCGACGAAATCGAAAAGGCACATCCCGACGTCTTCAACGTTCTGCTGCAGATGATGGACGATGGGCGCCTCACCGATGGCAAAGGCCGCGTCGTCGATTTCAAGAACACGATCCTGATCATGACATCGAACATCGGCTCGTCGTTCTTGCAGGCCGAGAACCCGCGCTCCGAGCAGCAGTTCGAAGAAGCCTCGAAGCAGGTTCTGACCGCCCTGCACGCACAGTTCAAGCCCGAGTTCCTGAACCGCGTCGACGACATCATCATCTTCCGCCCGCTGGGCAAGGAACAGCTGGTGCGGATCGTCGACCTGCGCCTGGAAGATGTTCGCCGCCTGCTCGCCGATCGCAAGATTTCGCTTGAGCTAACCGACGGTGCGAAAGAACTTCTTTTCACCCAGGGCTACGACCCGAACTTCGGCGCGCGCCCGTTGAAGCGCTCGATTCAAAAGCTGGTGCAGGACCCGCTGGCCCTGAAGATCCTCGACGGCGAGGTGCTGCACGGCGATCACGTAATCGTCGACGCCGACAAAAAAGAGGGCAAGATGACGTTCGAAGTCAGCCCGCGCGTGGGCGAAAAAGAACCAGCAAAAGCGAAAAAATAACGCCACGGATTACACGGATCAAACCGACAGCCACGGGGTTTGATCCGTGAGAATCCGTGTTGATCCGTGGCAAAGTTCGGTATCATGTTTTCCGGCGCGCGAGGCGCCGCACATGACCCGAACATTCTCGTCACTCACCGCAGTCCTTCTGATTTCGCTCGTCCAACTCTCCACCGCCCAGGCTCCGATGAAGTGGAAAATCCACGACCCGAATCGCCCGCTGCCGCCAGTCATCGATCCCGGAACCGCGAGCACGCAGGAAACACCCGGGCGCGCTCCGTCGGACGCCGTGGTTCTTTTTGACGGCAAAGATCTGTCGCGCTGGGCTGACAAAGACGGCAAGCCCGCAAAGTGGAAGGTCGAAAACGGCTACGCCGAAGTCGTGGCCCAGAGCGGTTATATTTACACGCGCGATTCTTTCGGAGATTGCCAGCTGCACGTGGAGTTCGCCGAGCCTTCCCCCGGCGTGGGAGAAAGCCAGGAGCGCGGCAACAGCGGCGTCTTTCTAATGGGCCAGTATGAGACTCAAGTGCTCGACTCCTACCAGAACAAGACGTACGCCGACGGCCAGGCGGCCGCGGAGTACGGACAGTATCCGCCGCTGGTGAACGCCGCGCGTCCTCCAGCGCAATGGCAGACCTACGACATCATCTTTCACCGCCCGCACTTCAAAGACGGCAAGGTCACTCAACCCGCACGCGTGACCGTCCTGCACAATGGGGTGCTCGTACAGGATAACGTGGAACTCACCGGCCCAACCGCGCACGGCGAACGTCCTCCCTACAAGCCGGGGCCCGACAAGCTTCCACTGGCTCTACAGGATCACGGCGATCCCGTGCGCTACCGCAACATCTGGATTCGAGAGCTGCACGAAGAGTAGAACCGAGCCACGGATCTCACGGATCCACGCGGATAAACCAGAAGAATTGATCCGTGGGAATCCGTGAAGATCCATAGCTAAGGTGGTTGGCTCTTTGTGCCGAACGCTTCCACGACGGCGGGCGACTGCGCCAGATACCAGCCAACCGCGACGCGCAATGCGATCTGCAATCCGTACCATAAAATGGGACCGCCGATGTCGGCCATTGAGATCGTCGGCACCAGCGCTGCGACTCCCAGCACCATGACCAGCATCGCGGCCCAACGCGCCCAGTTGTGCAGACGGAACAATCCCCATCCGACGAGCGCGTACGCGGCTCCGACGAGTAGAGCCATGTAAGGACCGGCCAATTCCAGCCCGTACATGAACTGCGCTCCGCTCATCAGCGAGATCGCCTCAGGCGCGAACAGCTTCACGAGCGCGATTGTCCAAAGATAAATCGCGGCCAAAAAGAAGAGCGCGGAAATGACAGTAACGCCAGCGGGCCGCTGCATAGGAAGAGTAGTCAAAGCGCTGTCATCCTGAGCGGCATGCTTCGCCGCGAAGGATCTATGCATTATCTTAGCGCCGGCGAGTTGCATAGATCCTTCGCGAGACAAAAACCTGTCTCGCTCAGGATGACAATGTGTTGCGTGGGTTCAGGGTCTATGCCAGATCGAAGAGCAGCACTTCCGCGTCGTCTGTGCCTTTGATGCTGACCTTCTCCTCGTCGCTGATTGCCGCTCCGTCGCCCTGCGCGAGTGCCTTTCCGTTCACCTCGACACCGCCACGCGCCACCTGCAGCCAGCCATGGCGTCCAGCGGCGAACTCGTGCTCAACTTCTTCGCCAGCGCTGAGCAAGGTTACGTAGAGCTTCGCGTCCTGGTTGATCTTCACCGATCCGTCGCTGGCATTCCGCGACGCGATCAGCCGCAGCTTCCCATTCTTCTCCGCCTCGGGAAACGACTTCTGCTCGTAGCTCGGCGGCAGCGCGGCCTTCTCCGGCTGAATCCAAATCTGCAGCAGATGCACCGCGTCGGTCGTCGACGGATTGAACTCGCTGTGGCGAATGCCGCTGCCCGCAGTCATCCGCTGCCCATCGCCAGGCAGAATCACCGAACCCGTTCCCAAACTGTCTTTGTGCTCCAGCTTGCCTTCAAGAACGTAGGTGATAATCTCCATGTCGCGATGCGGGTGTGTCGGGAAGCCCGTGTTGGGCGCGACCCAATCCTCGTTGATGACGCGCAGCGAGCGGAATCCCATCCACTTCGGATCCCAATAATCACCGAAGCTGAAAGTGTGATGAGTTTTGAGCCAGCCGTGGTTTCCGCCCCCACGCTCCTGGCCAGGACGAATCTGAATCATGGCGTTTCTCCATTATTACTTTTGGGTAGTAATGAACTGATAAACATTAGATGCGCCAGGAGTAAGGGAAGGTTCAGGGCGGCCGACTCACCCATGGTGCCCCTGTCATCCTGAGGCCCGCGTCTTTTGCGGGCCGAAGGATCTATGCAACTGGATCGTCGCCACCTGAATGCATCCCCCCACGAGAAGTGGGACAGCTCTGTGGCACACTAGCTCTATGCACCGGCTCACGCTCGGCGACTTCGAACTCAGCGTTTTTTCTGACGGCACATATCCGCTCGACGGCGGCGCATTCTTCGGCGTCGTGCCCAAGGTAATGTGGTCGCGCAAGGTCGCAGCCGACGACAAGAACTATGTCACCACCGGACTGAACTCGCTGCTCATTCGCTCGGAAAATCCGCGCACCGGCAAACAAACCGTGCTGGTCGAGACCGGAATGGGCAACAAGCTCTCCGATCGGATGATCAAGTTCTACGGACAGCCGGCGCAGCTGCTCGACAATCTCGCGGCAGGCGGCATCGCGCCCGAGGACATCGACATCGTCATCAACTCGCATCTGCACTTCGACCACTGCGGATGGAACACGCTGCGCGACAAGAATGGAAAAATCGTTCCCACGTTTCCGCGCGCCCGGTACTACGCACCCGAAGGCGAGTGGCAGTACGCGCGCCATCCCAGCGAACGCGATTCCATCAGCTTCATCTCCGAAAACTACGACCCGCTGGTCGCGAGCAGGCAGATGACGCTGCTTAAGGGGGGTGAAGAAATTGTCCCAGGCATCTCGGTGCAGACCTTTCCCGGTCACACGGCGCACATGCAAGCGGTGATCGTCAACGGACACCCCGGCAGTCGAACGACCGGGAAGGGCACGGCTTCAGCCGTGCCGACAAGCGAGAAAAACGAGCGGGCTTTAGCCCCTGAGGGCACGATCGCCTGCTACATCTCCGATCTGATTCCCACGACCGCCCACATCGACCTTACCTGGGGCATGAGCTTCGACCTGTATCCGCTACAGACGATCGAGAGCAAGAAGCGGTATTATGCTCAGGCGATCCCGCAGAAGTGGCTGACAGTCTTCACCCACGATCCAAAGACGCCCTGGGCGTATGTAGAGAAGGACGAGTCGGGAAAGATGATCGCGAAGGGAGTATGAATCGAATGTCCCAGAAAAAAATTGCTAAGGCCTTATTCGCGGCGGAACGGTGGTTCCTCGTCTGCCTGATGCTGGCTCTGTGCTGCGCGGCACAAGCCCAGCAGGACAAGGACAAAGATAAAGAAAAAGATAAGAGCGCGCCCGCCAAGACGGCGTTGACGGGCCGCTACGAAGGCACCGCGAAAAACAAAGCGGACGAAGTCATCACGGTCGCCTTCGATCTCACCGAAAAGGACGGCACGCTCTCCGGCACCATCAACTCCTCGCATGGAGATTTTCCCATCACCGGCGGTTCCCATCAGGGAGAAAACGTCACGATTGAGTTCGATGCCGGCGGCCCCGGCACCATTTCCATGCGCCTCACCGACGACAGGTTAGTGGGCACGTGGACCGGGGGAGACGACGGCGGCCCAGTCGACGTGAAGAGAGTTGCCGCGCAACCGAGCGGGGCGAAGGACAAGCCGTAGAGAAGTACCTATCTAATCCTTCACGATCTGAATTGCGCCAGCCGCTTCGCGGGCAAGAGTGCCCGCGCCGCATAACCTGGCTTCGAAGAAATCTTCAACCCGTGCCAGAATCTCCGGCGCACTTTTCGATTCGTAGATGGCCTTGCGCAGTCCCGCGCCGCCGGGGACTCCGTGCGTGAACCACGACGCGAACTGTTTCATCTTACCGACGGCATCAGGCAGTTCTTCCTCGATCAGCATCTGAAAATAAGTGCGGATCATCTGATAGCGGTCGGCCTCGGTGGGCTCCTCGTAGAACTTTTTCCCCAATCCGACTCTCGACTCACGCAAGGATGGAACGGGCATGGCTTCAGTTTCTAGCCTGCCCTGAGCGACCGAAGGGAGTCGAAGGGTGCTGTTGGGAGCTAGAAAATCCTGGGCTTTAGCCCCTGAGGGTACGCCGTTGCGAACAGAGAAGCCGCCCCCAGCGGCTAAAGCCAGCTCCACAATGTCCGCGTTTACGGCACGACTGAAGTCATGCCCTTCCCCATTCAGATTCTCCCCGGCGTCTCGCATCGCCGCGCAGTACTGTTCGATCTGCCGAAAAATCCAAGGGTTCGACGGCGCGGTCCGCCCGATCATCACAGCGTCGCAGCCGGTTTGCGCGACCATGGCGCAGGCATCTTCAGGACTTCGAATGTCCCCGTTGCCGATCACAGGAATCTTCACCGCGTCTTTGATGGCGGCGATCCACTCCCAGCGGGCCTGACCACTGTAGCCCATCTCGCGGGTACGGGCGTGCAGCGCCACCGCTGCCAGGCCGCAGGACTCGGCCATGCGGGCCAGTTCTACGCAGACAATTTCCTCATCGTTCCATCCCGCGCGGAATTTCACGGTGAAGGGAATCTTCACCGCGGCGCGCACCGCCTCGAAAATCTTCCCGATCGCCGGCAGATCGCGCAGCAGGCCCGAGCCTCCGTTGCACTTCACGACTTTTTTCGCAGGGCAACCCAGGTTGAGGTCGACCAGGTCGAAGCCCAGTCCCTCGACCAAGCGTGCGGCCTCGGCCATTACCCGCGGATCGCTGCCAAAAAGTTGCGCCGAAATCGGATGCTCGTCTTCGTAGAAGTGGAGATAGCGTTTGGCCTTCTGATCCTTCTTGCGCAACACGCCGTCGGCCGAGGTGAACTCGGTCATGATCAACCCGCATCCGTCCAGGTTGCGGATGAAGCGCCGGAACACCGTGTCCGTAACACCGGCCATAGGCGCAAGCACGGTCGCGGGAGAAATGGTGACGCCGCCGATCGTCAGGCTTGCGGGGACGGGCTTCAGGGGCCTCGGCTCGGTTACCGGCAGTCCGCGGGCGAGACCCTGCCCTGAGCTTGCCGAAGGCGCGCCTGTGCCACATGCGTCCGCCCCACACGAGTTGTCCCAGAATTTCTTCACTTGACTATTCTACCTGCGGGCACAAAACAAAGCCCCCGCCAGAGCGAGGGCTCAATTTTCCGATCTATCCGTGCGAATCCGTGGCGAAACTTACTTCTTTGCCGGCTCGGCCTTGGCATACTTGCGCCGGAAGCGCTCCACGCGACCGGCGGTGTCCATCAGCTTCTGCTTGCCGGTGAAGAACGGATGGCACGCCGAGCAAATTTCCACGCCAATGTCGCCCTTATGGGTCGAGCGCGTCATAAATGTATTGCCGCACGCGCAATGCACGCGCACTTCATTGTATGCAGGATGAATAGCTGCTTTCATGATAGGCTTACCCCTACTTCCTAAACTCGATTCGAATCATTAGATTCTACCGGATATCCACAGGATTCGGCAATGCTGAGCAGCTCTCAGCCGTCAGCTGTCAGCTATCAGCAAAGACAACCGAATGAGATGTTTCCGGGCTGAAAGCTGACAGCCGAGAGCTGACAGCTTCCTTCAGAATCGAAACAAATAGCTCACCTTCACGAAAAACTGGCGGCTGTCGTTGATGTAGCCTCTCGGCGTTTGGAACACTCCCACCCCCGGGACCACGTCCAGATTCTGCAGGTCGCTGTTGTAGCCGACGTAGATCGCTGTACCAGGATGCACGAGATAAGTAACCAGAAAATCGGCGTTGAACTGCTTCTGGGTCGGCAGGTAAGTGTACGGCGACCCCACGCCCGGAGTCCCAGCCAGCAGCGAATTGTATTGCAGGATGACCCGCATCGAAAGCTGCGGCGTGAACTGCCAGTTCCACTTGCTGCGCAGTATGTGATCGTTGAAAATTCCCCGGCCGGCACCAGGAAATTGCGCCCGCTCGAAAACATAGGCGCTATCGGTCGCACGCAGCCGTTCGAACAGATAAGTGTTCTCAATCTTCAGCGGCTTCATCGGGCGAAGAATCAAGGACGCCGCGGCCGTGTCCTCCCGCGCCACGAACGGCTGGTTGTAGGGCGTGAGAGGAGCCGGGGGCCCATCCGGAGACGCCACAAAATTCACCCCATCGCCCCAGTAGTAGCTCGCCGCGACGGTAGCCATCTTGAAGTATCCAGTCTGGAAAGTGGCCCCGCTGGTGTGCTGGTGGTAGTCCTGATTACCAAGGCTAATCGGGGAGCAGTACACCGTGTACCCGTAGAAACAAAAATCCTGTGGACGAAGCCGCTCCCGCGTTTCCTGGTAAGGCCTCAGAAACAGAACGGTCTGCCCGCGTCCTTGAATCACGAAGTAAGGAGCGTAGTCGGTGTCGAGGCGCAAGCCGGTGTGGTCAAAGTCGTAGCGCACATTGAGCGACGGACCCCAGGCGACGATCCAGCCCTTCTTGGGACGAAAGCGGTAGCCCACTTCCTGCTTGGTTTCCCGGATGTCGGCACGGTTGATGAACCCAGGAATCGTAACGAACCCGGGAGTGATGTCGTTGTAGCTCCCCTCGTACGCGAAGTGCAATCCATGGCGCTGCAACTGCAATGTCTCGGCCGGACCGGCGTAGTAATTGCCGTGGCCAGCGTTGCCGGAACTGAACGGGTAAAGATTCGCTTCGCAGTTCAAGTTCAGGTTGCTGGACGTCGCGACGGCTTGGCCCTCGAGCGTCCACGTAGAGTTGAGTGTCAAGTGCGTGTCGACGCCGCCAATGCGATTGAATTCGCCCGTGGACGGACACTCCCAGTCAGTGTAGACGGCGCCGACGCTGGACTGCCGGAAAATGTCGCGGCTCACGCGCGCGATCGTGAAGTAGGAACGAATGCCGGAGTACTGGCTGTAATCAGGCACGGCGAGCCCGGGGCTGCGGTCGTCGGCCGCCAGCAGCCCGACCGAGTACGGTCCATCTTTTCCGGTCAGGCGGATTCCCGCCGAAGGATCGGCGATGCTGCGCGTAAACAGCAAGTCCATCGGGGTGCGGAAGAAATCTTCGTTCTCCAGAAAGAACGGGCGCTTTTCCGGAAAATAGACGGCATAGCGCTGGTTGACCGTGATCAGCGGATCCTCCGACTCAACCTGGCTGAAATCCGGGTTCGCCGTCATGTCGACAACGAAATGATCATGGATGACGAACTTCGCGTCCATGCCCGGCTGGCCCTGCACCTCGGCATGCTGAAAATAAGGATTCGCTGGATCGCGCGTGTCGAGCGCCCGAAACCCGCGTAGCAAGCCGTAAGGAATCAGGTCAATGCTGTGCCCGGGAGAAATTCCCTCCAGGCCGTACAGGGTTGCCGCCTGACCGAGCCGGCCCTGGATCCTTCGCGAAATTTGCGGCCAGAAGGAATCTTCATTCAGGCGATGGATGCCGCGATACAGAATGATTCCCCACTCCTGCTGCTTCGTCGGCGGAAATCGCAGGCTCTTGAAAGGGATTGCCATCCACACGACGAAGCCCTGGCTCGTCACTCTGCCCCGTGAATTCCACACCGTGTCAAACGAAGTGTCGAAATTCCCATTCACTTCGGCCCGCGCCGCCTCGGTCCAGATGGCATCCCATTGCACGGCCAACGGCGTGGTCTGAAAGGCGTAGGCGCGGCGGCGGTCGTGAAATGTGTCGAGCATGATTTCGACCTGATCGTCGTCGTAAATGTCTTCGCGGCGCGACATCCGGGCGCGCACCTTCCCAGGATCGTCGAAGCATACGAAGACCACATATAGATTTTTCTGGTCGTAGCCCAGGTAGGCGTCGGTGGGTTGGGAAACAGCTTCTCCGTCGTGCGGATTACGTTGCGTGAAGCCGGTGACCTTCGCCATTTGCCCGGCGATTTCTCCCTGCGGCTGCATGCTGAGGAAATCCTCCAGCGCCGGAGGCCGCTGCAACCGCGGAATCGTCAAGGCAGGCGGACCCAGCGCGGACGGCGCGGTTTGCGAGGGAACCGTATTCTGCGCTGCTTTTCTTTGGGCGACTCCGAAGGGACACAAGGCCGTCGCGGCCAGCACCACAGCCGCCGCAGTCACCAACCTCAGCCGCACCGTGAAGCCCGGATCCCGTCGCCAACGCAAGAACGCCCTCGCCCGCTCCCCGCTCCAAGCCGGAATCGAGCAAGATACACCATCGATGTCCAGACAAAACAGCAAAATAATGTTTGTGAGGTTTGCCGAACAGGAACTGCTGCAGCTAGAACAACGTACTCTGGCTCCGATTCGGCCGAATTCCAAAATATTCATACGCCAGCTGCGTAGCGACGCGCCCGCGCGGCGTGCGATTCAGAAACCCAGCCTGCATCAGGAAGGGCTCGTAAATCTCCTCGATCGCGTCCGGCTCCTCGGCCAGCACCGCGGCCAGGGTGTTCACCCCCACCGGACCGCCCTGATATTTCTCTATGATCGTCAAAAGCAGACGCCGGTCGACTTCGTCGAATCCATACCGATCGACCTCCAGCATCTCGAGCGCCGCTTTCGCCGTAGGCTCGTCGATCTTGCCGGCGCCGCGCACCTGCGCGTAGTCGCGCACCCGCCGCAGCAGACGATTCGCAATTCTCGGCGTACCCCGGGAGCGCCCCGCAATTTCTTTCGCACCCGCGTCATCCACTTCAACGCCGAGGATATCCGCCGACCGCTCCACAATCACCTGCAAGTCCGCCGGAGTATAAAACTCAAGCCGCAATACGATGCCGAAGCGCGACCGCAGCGGCGCCGAAATCAGTCCCGCCCGCGTGGTCGCGCCCACGAATGTGAATGGCTTCACTTCCAGCGTGTGCGTGCGCGCCGACGGACCCTGCCCAATAATGATGTCGAGCTTGTAATCTTCCAGCGCCGAATAGAGCAACTCCTCCAGCACGGGCTGCAAACGGTGGATTTCGTCGATGAACAGCACCTGCTTGTCCTGCATGTTGGTGATGATCGCGGTCAGATCGCCCTTGATCTGCAGCAGCGGCGCCGCCGTCGGCTGAAAGTGCACGCCCAGCTCGTTGGCAATTATGTTGGCCAGCGTCGTCTTGCCCAGCCCCGGAGGGCCGTAGAGCAGCACGTGGTCCATGGCCTCGCCGCGCGAACGCGCCGCTTCGATCGCGACCGCCAGATTCTCTTTGACCTTCTTCTGCCCGATGAACTCCGCCAGCCGCTGCGGCCGCAGCTTCAGTTCAAACGAGGAGTCGTCCTCCACCGGCGCCGCCGACACCAGGCGCTCGCGGTTCGCGTTCAGGTTGGGATTGTTTTTCGCGGTAGCCACCGGTTCGGATGGTAGAACGAAATGCGAAGCCGCGCAATCCGCCGTCTGATTCCTTGGAATTCACCGAATCTTAATCCCGCTGTTACCGGCCCGTAACAAATTCCCACTAGGGTCTCTGCTTGACCCCTGCTGGATCTCATCCTCCTGGCACGATTTGAAAATGCCCGGAACTCGAGCTCCGAGACCAAAGCAAGTCCCATCCGAAAATTTAGGAGACATCACATGAAGAAAACCACCCTCGCTCTGGCCTTTTTGACCGCACTTACTTGTACCGTGGTGGCGCAGGAAGGCGCCGTCCCCAAGGGCATCCCTCATCTCGACCACGTTTTCGTGATCATGATGGAAAACCATGGCTACCGAGAGATCCTCAACAACCCGAACGCCCCGTGGACCAACAAGTACGCCCGGTCCGCCAATCTCGCGACGAACTATTTTGCCGTCGCCCATCCCAGCCTGACCAACTACCTTGAGACCGTGGGCGGATCGAACTTTGGCGTCCATAGCGACAACGCCTCGGACTGGCACAATGGCGCCTGCGCAACCAACCTTTCCACCGGAACGGCCAACACCGACACCCCGTCGAGCCCGGCTATCTGCCCCATTCACGGCAGCGGAACCGACGCCGAGACTCCGATCCTCGACTGCACCAACGAGGTCACGGGGCCCCCGTGCGAGATTAATATCGACGGCAAAACCTGGTACCCGGCCGTTTCCACCACACTGGGAATCACCATTGCCGACCAGCTCGTGGCCGCCGGCAAGACCTGGAAGACATATCAGGAAAACCTGCCCATGACCGGCCCGAACCTGGTGAACTACAGCGACGGAAACTTTACCAACCTTACCAACTTCGCCAGGATCAACCCGCAGCTGAACCCGCAGCTGTCGTCCGGCGACATCGTCCAGCTCTACGCGGCTAAGCACAACCCGTTCGTCTATTTCCGCGAGATTCAGCAGGGCACAAACCCGATGCTGAGCTTCGCCCAGATGTCCGGCTTCGACGGCCTGACCGGCCTGTGGGGCGACCTCGCTTCCGGCAAAGTGCCCAATTTTTCCTACATCGTGCCCAACCAGTGCAACGACCAGCACGGGCGCAGCAACGGAACCGCCTTCTGCGGATTCGATCCCAACAGCAACGGCACGCAAGCCGGCCTGAACCCCGCGCTGATTCAGCTGGGCGACCAGGTCGTCCAAAAAATCGTCACCGCGATTCACCAGTCTCCCGCGTGGGAACACGGCCACGCCGCAATCGTCGTGGTTTGGGACGAGAACGACTACTCGGTCCAGCCCATCATCAATCAGGTCGTAACCATCGTCGACACCAACTACGGCTTCCACCAGGTGCAGAGCGGACAGTTCTATACTCACTTCTCGCTGCTGCGCTCCATCGAAGGCGGCCTCGGCCTACCCTGCCTGAACCACGCCTGCGACGCCAGCACGAACACCATGACTGACTTGTTCGGCGAGCCGTAACCCGCAGATCGATTCGCGCCAAGCCTTGCATCGGACCGGTTCGTCAGAATCGGTCCCGATTTCTTTCTCCGGCAACAATCATGTAGGGACGCGCATGGGCCTTTGGCCGAACGAAGGCAATGAAAATCCGGGTGCCCCATTTCTCGCGCGTTCTGTGCGCGAGAAGTGGGGATTTCGACAGAGCTAAGCAGTTCCTCGCCATCATCCCTTCGGCCTTCGCGATGTGGGCCTTCATGCGATATTTCCGCGGGCTCGACGAGCTGCAGCGGCGCATCCAGCTCGAAGCCGTCGCCTTCAGCTTTCTCGCCACCTGCCTCATCACCCTCACCTGGGCATTTCAGCAGAACGCCGGCTTGCCCCGCTTTGATGTGAGTTGGGTCGCGCCTCTGCTGATCATGCTATGGAGTCTCGGCCTAGCCATCGCCAAGCGGAGGTACCAGTGAAGAACAGCGTGCGCGATCTGCGCGGCCAGCTGAACTGGACCCAAGCCGACCTAGCCGAAAAACTAGGCGTCTCGCGCCAGACGGTGAACGCGATCGAAACGGAGAAATACGACCCCGGCCTGCCCCTCGCCTTCAAAATCGGAAAGCTGTTTCGCAAGCCGGTAGAGGAGATTTTCAAGGCGTAAGAAAGTTGACAATGTGACACATAATGTGTCACAATCTGGGCATGCATTCCATGAACATTCGTCAGCTGCGCGACACCCGCCGCCTCAAAACCTGGCTGCGCGCGGGAAACACGGTGGAACTCCGCGAGCGCGATCGCGTCATCGCCCGGATCGTTCCCGAGGGTCATCCCGTGACGCCCGCCAAGTGGCCCGACTTCGAAGCTCGCGCCAAAAAGATTTTCGGCGACCGCGTGTTGCCCGGGTCTGACCTTGTCATTCAGGAGCGGGGACGTTATTGAAGATCTACGCTGACACCAGTTTTGTGGTCTCGCTGTATGTTACCGATCAGCACTCGGCGGAGGCCCGCCGACGCATCGCCGGGTCGCCGCCGATTTGGTTTACACCGTTTCATCGGGCGGAATCGGCCCATGCGTTTGCACAGCACGTCTTTCACGGCAAGGCGTCCTTGGCCGAAATGCAACGCCTCAGTCGCCAATTGGACAAGGACCGAGACTCCGGTCTATGGCTTGAAGTGTCCCTGCCGGAGAGTGTTTTTGACGTATGCGCAGATCTGGCTCGCCGCCACGGCCCGCGTCTGGGCGTACGCACCCTCGACAGTTTGCACGTAGTCGCCGCTCTCCAACTCAAGGCGGAACAATTTTGGACTTTCGACGAACGCCAAGCCAAATTGGCCAAGGTGGCAGGCTTGAAGACGGCTTAAGAGGTAAGGCAATATTCTAGCCGTGAACGCCTCTTTATTTCGGGCACTCCTGCTGCCGCACTTCGAATCGTCGCGAATTCACCCCATTACTTCGGATACCACTCCAGCAGCCGCACCTCAATCCCGGTCCCTTCCAATCCTTTCTGAAACACCGTGAGATCCGACCCGCGGTAGTGATATGGAATCACAATCTTCGGATGGAACGCTTTCACCGCGTCCGCAGCCTCTTCCGGCGGCATGGTGTAAGGCAGATTCATGCACACAAACGCCACATCGATGTTCTTGAGCGCCCGCATCTCCGGCACGCCCTCAGTGTCGCCGGAAAAATAAAAACGCTTGCCACCGTAAGTGAGAACGTAGCCGTTGCCGCGTCCCTTGTCATGAAAGAGTTTCCCGGCAGCGGGGCCGCGCTTCAGGTTGTAGGCCGGAATCGCCTCAATGGTCCACCCTTGCCACGTCTTCGTCTCCCCGTTGGCGATCGGCTTGCCGGTAGTAACGGTCTGCACGACCGCGGGCGCGGCGAAAATCTCCGTGTCCGCCTTGCTGACGTCTTTGATCGAATCCGGGTCCATGTGGTCCCCGTGAATGTCGGTGATCAGAATCAGGTCGGCCTTGGGAAGGCCCGCAAACTTCACCGGCTTGGCAGGGTCGAGATAGATAGTCTTTCCACCGGCTTCAATCAGCGTGCTGGCGTGGTTCAGCGGAGTAATCTTAACCGGCCCGGCCGTTGTTGAAAAGGACTGCGTTTCGGCCGCCGCATGCGCATGCGGCGCCAGGACGAAAAGAAAAGTAAACACAGCGCAGACCACAATCAGAATCACTTTCATAATTAACCTCACATATTTTCTATGTCATCCTGAGCGAAGCATGAGCGCCTGAAAGGCGTTCATGCGCAGTCGAAGGACCCCTATCAGCAAATCACTCCTCAACCGCTGCAAAGCGTCCTCCCGGAGCAACTATTCCGCTTCGCGGCCAAACTCACCAGCAGAGACATGCCGAGAGGGATTCGTCACTCCAACTTTTCCATATTCAAAACTGCCGCTACTCCTCCTCCTCCTTCACCTCACCCCGCTCCGCCTTCGCCTTCTCAATAATCTTCTCCTGCAGTTGCCCCGGCACAACATCATAGTGATGCATTTCCATGTTGAAGCTGCCCCGGCCCTGCGTCATTGACGTCAGCTCCACGCCATAAGTCAGCATCTCCGACATAGGCACTTCGGCTTTCACCACCGTGTTACCGCCCTTGTTGTCCATCCCCTGGATGCGGCCGCGCCGGCTGTTGAGGTCGCCCATGATCGAACCCGCAAAATCGTCAGGTACCGTAATTTCAACCGCCATGATGGGCTCGAGCAGCGTAGGCTTGGCGATCTCCATCGCTTTCTTGAACGCGATGCGGCCCGCCATCTGGAACGACAAATCGTTCGAATCCACATCGTGATAAGACCCGTCATAGAGCACGACGCGGAAATCCACCACCGGAAATCCCGCGAGATAGCCGCGCGCCGCCGCATCGCGGATTCCTTTTTCCACCGGCGGAATATAGTTCTTCGGAATCGCGCCGCCAAAAATATCGTTCACAAACTCGAACTCGCCACCGCGCGGCAGCGGTTCCATCCGGATCTTGCAGTCGCCGTACTGGCCGTGCCCGCCCGTCTGCTTCTTATGGCGTCCCTGCACGTCGGCCTTGCCGCGAATCGTCTCGCGGTAAGGCACTTTCGGCGCCTTCAGAACAACTTCGGTGTGATAGCGCTTCTTCAGCTTCGAAACAATCACTTCGATATGCTGCTGGCCCGTGCCCGCAATGAGAAATTCTTTCGTCTGGGGATCACGGAAGAAACGCAGCATCGCGTCTTCCTCCATGAGCTTGTGGATGCCCGGCCCTAGCTTGTCTTCATCGGCGCGGCTCTTGGGTTCAATGGCAAAAGTAATCGCCGGCTCCGGCAGCCTCACTCGCGGATACTGAATGGGCGCCGCCTTGTCGCCCAGCGTGTCGCCGGTCAGCGTGTCTTTCAGTTTCGCCACCGCGCCAATGTCGCCGGCATGCAGCTCGGGCACCGGTATCGCCGTCTTTCCCTGCATGGCCTGAATGTGCGCGAACTTCTCCTGCCCGCCGCGGCCAAAGTTTTGCAAAGCCGCATCGTTCTTCAACACGCCGGAGAAAACCTTGAAGTACGAAATCCGTCCCGCAAACGCATCCGACACCGTCCGGAACACATACAAAGAAACCGGCTCCGCGTCCGATTCATGCCGCTTGGGAGCGTCGCCATTTCCGCCCGCTTCGCCCTGCACCCACTCGTGCTCCGACGGCGCGGGCGTGTAGTCGACAATAAAATCCATCACGCGGTCCGCGCCAATGTTGCCTAGCCCGGAACTGAAGATGACCGGAAAAATCTTGTCTTCGCGAATCGCGTTGTGCAGCGCCGGAATCAGATCCTCTTCTCCAAGCGTCCCCGCCTCGAAGAATTTCTCCATCAACTTGTCGTCCCCCTCGGCCACCAGTTCGACCAGCATCTCGTGCGATTCCTGCACCTGCGCCCGCATGTTGTCGGGAATCTCCGTCTCTTTCCCTTTGCCGTTCCCGCCCAGCTCGTAGGTGTAGGCCTTCATGCGCACCAGATCGACCACGCCGGTCAAACTCTTTTCTGCGCCAATCGGCAGCTCAATCGGAATCACGTCGCGGCCAAAGGCGTTGGTCAGCGATTCCAGTACGCGCTCGGCATTGGCGCGGTCGCGATCCATGCGGTTCACCACGATCAGCCGCGGCGTCTTGTACTCCTCGCAATAATTCCACACGCGCTGGGTCACGACTTCCACGCCAGCGACGCCATCGACCACCACAATCGCCGCGTCCACCACGGGCAACACCATCTTGGCCTCGTGGACGAACATGCTGAACCCCGGCGTATCGAGAATATTAATCTTGGTCGTTCCAGAGGAAGTCCCCCACTCCACCACCGCCGCTCCGGTCGAGATCGACATCTTCCGCCCGATTTCTTCCTCGTCGTAGTCAGTAGTGGCCGATCCGTCGTCCACCCGCCCCAGCCGCGGCGTCGCGCCCGCCGTGTACAGCATGGCCGACACGAGCGAGGTTTTGCCCGCGTGGCCATGTCCCACCATCGCGACATTCCTTATGTTTGCTCCCGAATAGACTTTCAAGTTGGGCTCCTCCGGCAGGCGTGGGAAGGAAACGGCTGATGAAGAGATTTAAAGGACAGGAACCTCGGGCCAGCCCGACTATTCCATGAACCCCGCCCGCCAAAACTAAGGATGCTACCACGCGGCAGCCGAAGCCTCAACCGGAGTGGGATTTTCAAAGATACATTCTCATTTCCCTGTCATCCCGACCGCAGCCGGAGCGAAGCGACGGCGCAGTGGAGGGACCTTGGGGCACAGATTTTGACGTGCAGATTTTGACGCCCCATCCCCACGACCACCCGTAGTATCATTGCGACGCCATGCTAGGCAACCGCACCAGCGCACAGTGGATCGCGCAATACTCCAGCAGCCACCAGCACCCCATCAATCGCATCTGCCACACCCTCGGCATTCCTACGATTCTGGTTTCGGTCGCCGTTCTTCTAGCTAGCCTCTTCCTCCATCGCCTGTGGCCCTACGCGCTGGGACTATTCGTGATCGGATGGATCCTCCAATTCATCGGCCACGCCTTTGAAGGCAAGCCGCCCGAATTCTTCCACGACTGGCGATTCCTCTTCGTGGGCGTCCGCTGGTGGTGGGCCAAAATCAACGGCAAAGCCTGAGGTGCGGGAGGAATTTTGTGGGGCGGGCACTCCTGTTCGCCTTCCGGGTGCCCCATTTCTCGCGTCCTTTGCGAGAAGTCGGGATTTGGGAGGCGGCACGATTCCCAACTCTCCTTGCGCCTATTGCGAATTCTGTTCTATGCTGACTCCACCTTGGGGTTCTAAATTCACACAGCGACCATGCACCGTTGGACCGCCAAATTCCTGCTCTCGTTCGCGCTCGTCGGAACTCTTGTTCCCCTGGCGTTAGCGGCCACGGCTGCGCCTCCACATGCCTGCTGTCTCCGCAAGTCAGTCCACCAGTGCCACGGGACCGCAAGCTCGGAAGCGGACCAGCGCTCAGTCAGCAGTACCGCCTGCTGCAACCACGACTGCTGCCGCGCCGTGACCACATCCCAGTGCGCGCATCCCCAGACATCATTGGCGTCGGCCGGCGCGCCCGTCGTTGACAGTCGCATCGCCGAACCGCAGAGAAGCGCTCCCGCCACTGAACGTTCCGCGTCGCAGTCCACCCGCGCCCCACCGCAAGTCTCCCTAGCCTGATCGATCTCGCATCTTGATTGCGCCTTAAGTGGGGACAGCCGCCCCTTCGGCAAGCTCAGGGCAGGCTCTCGGCTGTCCGCCAAGCGAAGCCCGGCTGCCTCTTGCGGCCGCCTAACGATTTGACCCCCGGAGACGTCATGCGTTTATTCCGTATCCCGCTGTTCGCCGCCGCCTTTACCCTGGCCGCCTTCGCCGCCGTCGTCGGCTCGGTGCGCGGAGTCATCCACGATCCCCAGCATCGCCCCGTACAAAATGCCATGGTGATGATCAAGGCAAAATCCTCCGACTGGTCGACCACCGCCAACTCCGACGCCAACGGCAACTTCACCTTCAACGCCGTTCCCCTCGGCGAATACATCGTCACCGTGGCCGGAGTCGGCTTCGAGCAGATGCAGCAGGAGGTCGCCGTCATGTCCAGCACCCAGCCCGTGCTGCATTTCGCGCTCCGCGTCGCTGGCGCCAAAGAGACCATCAATGTCTCCGGCATGCCCGATTCCGCGCCCACCGATTCCTCTACTACAACCACCGTCGTCGATCGTCTCCAGATCACGCGCACTCCCGGCGCGGATCGCTCCAACAGCCTGGCCATGATTACCGACTACGTGCCCGGCGCCTACATCACCCACGACCAGCTCCACATTCGCGGCGGACATCAAACCAGCTGGCTGCTCGACGGCGTCCCCGTTCCCAACACCAACATCGCTTCCAACCTCGGCCCGCAGTTCGATCCCAAGGACATCGACTATCTCGAAGTCAGCCGTGGCAGCTACGGCGCGGAGCTGGGCGACCGCACCTATGGCGTCTTCAACGCAGTCCCCCGCACCGGATTCGAGCGCAACCGCCAGGCCGAACTCGTTCTCAGCGCGGGAAATTTCTACCAGACCAACGACCAGTTCAGCTTCGGCAGCCACACCGAGCGCTTCGCCTACTACGCCAGCGTCAATGGCAACCGCAGCAATCTCGGCATTCAGACGCCCGTGCCGCAAGTCGTCCACGATGCCGCCAACGGATACGGCGGCTTCGGCTCGCTCATTTTCAACGTCGACCCCAGCGACCAGCTTCGTCTCGTGACCTCCTTGCGCAAGGACTACTACCAGATTCCCTACGACCCAGATTTCAATGACCTTGAGAGTTCGCAGTACGACAGCAGCGGCTTTCGCGACACCGACCACGAATCCGACGTGATCGCAAACTTCTCCTGGGTGCACACCTTCAACTCAAAGCTCCTACTCACGGTTTCGCCCTTCTACCACTACAACGCCGCCAATTATGAAAGTGCGGCCACCGACTATCCCACCGCCAGCAACGACCACCATGCCTCAACCTATGCCGGAGGCCAGGCGAGCTTCAGCGCGAATTTTTCCCGGAACAACTTGCAGGCAGGATTTTACGGATTCAGCCAGCGCGACCATCAAGCCCTCGCCGTGCTGTTCAACTGCCCCGGCAACGGCGACCCGAACTTTCCCAATTGCGGCGGCTCGGCGCTGGCCGACGTTGAGCATCCCTCAGGTAGCGTCGCCGCCTTCTTCGTCGACGATAAATTCAAACCGGTCCCCTGGCTCACGCTCTCCGCTGGCTTGCGACCCACCTGGTTTTCCGGCGCCGTCGCCGAGAACGCGATCAGCCCACGCTTCGGCGTTGCCCTCAATGTGCCCCGCCTGAACTGGACCTTCCGCGCGTTCTACGGACACTACTATCAGGCGCCTCCGCTAAACACTGCCTCCGGTCCGTTACTGCAGTTCGCCAACAACAGCAACCTGGGATTCATCGCGCTTCACGGCGAGCGCGACGAAGAAACGCAATTCGGCGTGACCATCCCATGGCGCGGCTGGGTTCTCGACGCCGACACGTTTCGCACCAACGCGGCAAACTTTTTCGATCACAACAACATCGGCGAATCGAATCTCTTTTTCCCCCTGACCATTCAAAACGCGCTCATCCGCGGCTGGGAGGCCACCCTGCGCTCTCCTCGGATCGCCCATCGCGCGCAAATCCATCTCGCGTATTCCAACCAGGTTGCCTGGGCGGGAGGCTTCATCAACGGCGGGCTGACCGATTTTTCCTATCTTCCCTGGGGCCCGCTCGATCACGACCAGCGCAACACGCTCAACGTGGGTGGCGACGTAACTCTGCCCTGGAGCGCCTACGCCTCGACCAATATTTATTACGGTTCGGGTTTCACGAATGCGTTTCCCGGCCAGCCCTATCCCGGCAACTATTTGCCTCAGCACACCACCTTCGACCTGACTCTGGGAAAAGATTTTGGCGAGCGCTTCTCCGCCTCAGTAAACGCTATGAACGTAGCCAACCGCCGCGTCGAGCTCGACAACAGCGTCACCTTCGGCGGATTCCACTGGAACAATCCCCGCGAGCTCTACGTCGAACTCCGCTACCGCTTTCACTATTAAGAAGAAACATGTAGGGCCGATAAAGAAACAAGTGGCGACAGCCGCCTCGTCCGTCCGGCCAGCGCAAAGCGCGGCCGCCCAGAACTCAAATCCGAACCCCTCTAGAATCTCTTCCGCAGAAACTCAAAAAACACATACCCAATCAGCGCCGCTATCATGGCAATCTCAAAATTGGCGCGGGTAAGAATATCTTCGATGGCCCACGCCAGCCCTCTCTTCTGCCCCATGCCCGACCGCTCAAATTCTCCCATCAGCAAGTTGGCATAAAACAGAAAGACGATGAAACCCATCTCAATCACGGCGCGTAAGACATTCTTCTTCATCGCGAATATTGGCTCCTAGGTCGGGACGCCCCTACTTTGTCATCCCGAGCGAAGCAGAATTGCCGCGTTTCGGCAATTCTGCGGAGTCGAGGGACCTTGGGTTATCTTCTTACGATCTCGATCCGGGCTTCCCTAAACGTAATCAAACAGCGCCATAAACCCGAAGTCCATGTGCAGCTGCTGGTGGCAATGAAACAAAGTAATGCCGGGATTGTTCGCCACGAAGTCGATCTCAGCCTCCTGGTATCCGCCCACCATCACTACATCCTTCATCACCCCGGATGTCGCCTGCCCCGCGATCCGTGTCAGCTCGAAGCTGTGCCGGTGCAGATGAATCGGATGAATGTCATCGCTCGCATTGCGCATGCGAATGCGATAGCGCTTGCCTTCACGCAGATGGAAGGCCGGCGTCGCCGTCATCTGCTCCCGCGGATACGCGACTCCATTGATGGTCCACTGATTGAATCCGTCGAGCGCTGCATTCTGCTTTTCGAACAGCATGTCGAACACTTCGTCCGGCTGCGCGGATGCAGCCGCACCATTCCCGAATTGCGCATAGTTCCACTTGAACGGCCTCGGCGGAAGCCACTGCGGCTTGCCCTTATATCCCGCGTACTCAAGCACAATGCCCATGCCGTGATGACGATCATCGTCGGCAAGGTCGCCCATCACCCATACGCCCGGATGATTCATTTCCACGATCGCTGAAATTCGCTCCCCGGTCCCCAGCCACAGCCCGGGCACGCGGAGGACCGGTTTCGGCAGCAGATTCCCATCCATCGCAATCACACTGAAGCTGTGGCCCGGAAGCGCCAGGCTGCGAATCTCGGTGGCCGAGCCATTCAGAATATGAAACAAGACTCGCTCACCCGCTTTCACCCGCACCGGCTCGCCATGCCCCAGCATCTTTCCATTGATGGTGAAGGAGTCATAGCCAACCTCGTACCCGTGGGGCATCCCCTTGGCAAGCGACGCCTTCATCTTGCTCTCGCCGGCATTCTTGAGCGCGGGAACAGTCTGCGCTGGCGACAGAAAATCCATCGCCATATCCCCGCCGCGACTCAGCGTAAGCTGAAACTCTTTCAGCGTGAGGAAGACTTCGCGGTCGTAATTCCCGGCGTGCTTCTTCGGCTCAATGTAAACCGGCCCGACCAGTCCGCTGTACTGGCCCGCAGCCAGATTAGCGCCCGCCCGCACGTGCGTGTGATAAAAGCGCAAACCCGCGGGCTGTGGCACAAAAGAAATTCTGCGATTGCCATGCGGCGGGATAAACGGCGAACCCTCCTCCGCCGCTCCATCCACATCGGTCGAAACCAACTGCCCGTGCCAGTGCAGTTGCTCCGGCGTATCGGTGTCATTGCAGACATCGACGGTGACCCGCTGACCTTCCTTCAGGCGAAGAAGCGGCCCCGGGAACTGCCCGTTATAAGTAGTCACAGAAATAATTCGATTCGGCGCCAGCTCAATGGGAGTGGTCGCAATCGTGAGCGTGTAATCGGCGGACCCCTCGTTCTGTGGGATCGCAGCGCCCGCGCCAGACGCCATCGACCGGCCCAAGAGCTCGCGCGGAACCAGCAGAGTCCCGCCCGCAGTTGTGGCGGCTGCCTTCAGAAACGTCCGGCGAGTGGATGGGTAGTGGGACATGATCCTCAGAGTTGCGGCGGTCCGCCGGCCTGCGGCTCACAGAAATATATCGAATTCAATGGCCTTACAAAACTCTTCATCCCCGCGCTCTCAGCATATCCTCCACATCCCCAATCTTCTCTCCCAGCAGATTCAGCTTCCGCGCCAATCCCTGAATCTCCGCCGCAGAACGCCGGTTGACGTCGTAATCCAATTCGCCGCGCAGCCGGTCCTTCGTGTCCTGCCGGTTCTGGCTCATCATGATGATCGGCGCCTGCAACGCCGCCAGCATGTTCAGAAACAGGTTCAACAAAATATACGGATACGGATCCCACGCCCTGCTTCCCAATTTCGCATCGGCCGTCATATAAATCGCCAGCGCGACGCCAAACAGAATGATGAACGTCCACGATCCGCCAAAGCCCGCGACGATATCGGCAATGCGCTCGCCGAACGTCGCATCCTTCTCAATCACGTCATTGGGATGCCGGTTCGCCCGCAGCCGCACCAGTTGCTGCGAAGCGTGAAACTGCCGTCCCAGCACCCGCAGCATGTCCATTCCGGCCAGCGGCTTGCGCTGCAATAGCACCGCAATATCTTTCTGATCCACTTCCAGGCACACCGCCTCGTCAATCGCCGCCGCTTCGGTCTGATGCGGAGTCTGCTCCAGCATCGACGCAAATCCAAAGAACTCTCCGTGCGACGGTTCGTCGACCACGACTTCCTGCTGATCCTGGTCGACGGTCGCGACCCGCACCCGGCCCGACACCACCACATACGCCTGCCCGCCGGCGTCGCCGATCTTGTAAATGCGCTGCCGCGGCGCGAACGTTTTCAGCCGCACCTGCCCCGCCAGCACCGCCGTCTCTTCTTCATCCAGCAGCGCAAACAGTGGAACGTGCTTCAATACCTCAGGATTGCATGCCATCGGAGACCTCGCCGTGTGAAATCTGAACCGTCAGAAAAGCCTTTAGCCACAGAGAGCGCCAAAAAAAACCTCTGAGAACGCACCAGAAAACTAAGCCCGTCTTCTTCTCTGCGTCCTCTGCGGCTTTTCTCAGCGCCGTCTGCGGTCAAAGGCTCCATAGCCCCTGAGAATGTCACAAAACTCGTATTCCAAACAACGCTCGTGGCACCACACTCCCCCTCCGAGTTAAAGTGGGTACAGCGTGAACAATCGCACTCGCCATATTTTTCTAATCGCTCTCGTCCTCACCGGCACGTTCCTGGCTTCATCCTGCAATCGCGCAAAAACGCCGGCTGCGAAACGCTATCCCTTCACCGGCCGCGTCGTTTCCATCGACACTCAGGCCGGGTCTGCCCTCGTTGACGGAGACGCCATCCCCGGCTTCATGGACGCCATGGCCATGACCTACAAGGTCAAGCCCGCCGCCGCGCTGAATCAACTCACCCCCGGCGATTCCATTGCCGCCGAGGTTGTGGTCCTGCGCGATGCGGATTCCGAGGTGCCGCCCGACTACTGGCTAGAGAATGTGAAAGTCCTCAAGCACATCGATCCCACTCCAGCCGCAAACTCGCTGCACATTCCCACCTCCGGAGAAAATGTCCCGGACTTTTCTTTCACCAATCAAAGCGGTAAACACATTTCCCTGAAGCACTATGGCGACAAAGTCGTGCTGGTCACCTTCATTTACACCCGCTGTCCCTTCCCGGATTTCTGCCCACGCATGACCAGCAACTTCGCGGAAATCTACAAACAGCTCGGCACCAATCCGTCGCTGTCTCGGGCTCACTTGTTGAGCATCAGCTTCGACCCCGAGCACGACACGCCCAACGTCCTCCGCGACTACGGATTCTCCGTGGCCCACACCCACGATCCGGCGTTGTTCACCCGCTGGGAATTCGTCGTCCCCAGCGCCGCAGACCTGCCCAAGATCGGCGCCTTCTTCGCGCTCACGGTAAAGCCCGAAGCCGGACTCATCACCCACAACGTCAGCACCGTCGTCATCGGCCCCGACCGCAAAATCATCAAGTGGTATCACGGCAGCGACTGGCAAGTTTCTGACCTAATAAATGACGTCGCCGCCGCGCACTCTTCCAAAAGCCAGCCCGACTCGGTCACGGGGGCGCAACAGCATTTTCGCAATGCCCGGTACGGGATCGCCTACCGATCTCGGATGACTGCAGTTGAAAAGCTTGCCGCCAATCCAACCTAGATCGGTGCCATAACCCTTTCACTCACCGCCAATCCCCGGAACAGGTGTAGAATGGGGCCCGTTTTTTAGGGCCGAAAAGGAGGTCTTGGGATACGCATCTTGTGGCATGAGGAGATGACCTATGAACGTCAGTATTTCTGGATCCGTGGGAAAAGGCGTGAACAGCTCTCCAATGGATCTGGCCAAGATTCAGAACCTTCTCGCTGCGGTTGGAGTCTATAAAACGCCCAATGCCGCGGTGGCGACGCCAACTTCCTCGAAGACCAAATGCCCCGACGATGTGGTGGAGGCGATCACATCTTTTCAAGGATTTTGGGGTGGCTCTTCCGATGGCCGGGTCGACCCGGGCGGGACGACTTTGCATCGACTGAACCGAGTAGCCCATCCGCTCCAACTTCACGCTATCACCCGCAAGCCGTTGCAGAGCGGCATTTCGGCCGGGGGCTATCACCTCCGCTATACCGGCGACCTGCCACCTGACGGCTACTCCCTGTTGTTGCACGTCGATGCGACCCCGCCTCCCGTTTCCGCCGGCGGCCGGCTGCCGCAGGATAACGAAGACAATTGCCTGGATTTAACCGATCGGGCGAAACATCACAGTGATCTGTTGAATTTTGAAAAATTGAAAGGCTTGCTCAAAATCTTTGACGATCAGGAATTGTGGGCGACCAAGGCACGCGCCGCCCTACTCGTCGAGCGCGATGGAATGGTCGTTTCGGTGTCCAACGTGCAGATCATCGATTGCCCCGTACAGCCCTACAGCGGCGACCTGAGCGATCACCTGGGCGACGATAAACTCGGTGAGGACGATGCGCCCACCCTGAACTACACGGGTGCCTCTGACGGTAGTGGAGGCGGTGCCATCGCTTACATTCCTGCCATCGATGGCAAGTATTATTTTTATTATGGGGATGGATTCGAGATCGACAATTCACGGCGAGGCTTCGACTGTACGACCTTTGCCGGCGCCGTGCTGGGAATCAGCGGAAACTCCGGGGCCATGGGCGGCAACGGAGGGGACCTTGCCGCGTATTTGGTTGGCAAGAGCGTGGCCTGTGCTTGCGACCTCGACAACGCGAATGAGGCGGAGGTGCATAGCTTCTTTGAGGACCATCCCACTGGCTCCTATTACGCCTGGAGCGGCGGCCACGTCATCCTTATCAAGGATGCGGTTGTCCATGAATTCACCTTCGGAGGTTACAAGCATCCCGATGTTGCAGACCGTAAGTTCCTGGGCCACTGGAGCCTGCGAAAGTTGACGGCCGCTCTCTAGCGCGGTTCATCCGAGTTGGAAAGGCCATTCCGACATAAAATATAGGTGTGCTTCAGCGCCTCAGGTGGTTTTTTGCGCCTGACGCAGGATGTTCTGCGGTCTGCTTGAAGAAGCTCGTTCGCATTCGCCCAAAGGAATCATAAAGAAGGAATTGCATGAAATATCTGCTTCTGATTTTAGCCGTACTCGGCGTGATCGTTTCATCTCTCGCCCTGCGCGAACACTACCGCACCTACGGCGATTCCCCCTGTAGCATCAATGAGCATTGGGATTGCGGCGTAGTCAACCACAGCCCCTTCGCCGTCGTGCGCTTCGGAATTCCCGTGGCCGCCCTCGGCATCGCCGGATACATTCTCATGGGCGCGCTCGCATTCCTGCGTTCCTACCGCCTGTTGCTCGTGCCCACTTTCGCCGGACTCGCCTATTCGCTTTACCTCGCCAACATCGAAGCCAACACCCTAGGCGTCTGGTGTATCTATTGCGTAATTTCGCTCGGGATCATCTCCCTGATGTCGCTCCTGACTCTCGGGAGTGTAGTCGCGCAGATTACGCGCAAGCCGTCGGTGTGAGTGAAATCGGGGAAGCTCGACTGCAGGCGACCGGGAAATTCTTACCGTCTCTTCGCCCCCATCTTGCGGTTGATGTCGGTCGAGAATTCGATGAACAAATTCAGCAGCGCGCCGAACCCGCCCTGCTCCGCCGCAGCCCGGCCTCCTTCTGCGAAAACGTTTCGCGGATGCGGCTTCCACGCGGTCGAAATCATTCCCCCGCCAAATGATCCGCCGTACAACGCCCACTGCGGGCGCAGTTCGTGCTCGCTTTGATTGTAGGTTAGAAAGTTTCGCATGATGGCGTGCCGCGTCCTCGGCCAGAAGCCCCGGCACCGGCATTGATCGTAGCGTGGTTCGTATCGCAGCGCCGCGTTGCCCAGCGCCGCCAGGCTGTTGGCCGCAATAAATTGTCCTTCGCGCGACGCAAACCGTTCCGCATATCCTGCCCAGCCGTCATCCCACTGCCAGGGTACTCCGCGCATCTGGTCAAAGCTCGCCGCGAACATGCGCTTCAGATACGGCCCCGGCGTCGTCAGCGTCTGTTGCAGATAAATCTCGCGCCGCTGCTGGGCCGTCATCGAAACCAGCGGCCGGCCTCTTTCAACATACACGCCGGCGAACCAGCCGCTCTCCCAATCGCGCGCCTTGACTAGCGCGGCCTCCCCAGCATTTCTTGTGGCTTCAACCGCCCCCAGGGTCACGTCTTTCGTTTTTTCTGCGGCTTGCTGAGCAGGATTTGAACCTTCATCTTTTTTTTCCTGCCCGGGCTTCTCATCTTTGGAAGGCTGCTCCGGCTGGGGATTCGCCGGCTGCGGAGCGGGCGGCGGACTGGGTTCGTCCTGCGCCCACGCCTTCCCGCCGGAATTCGCCAAAACGATCGCCAAAACAATCAGCAGCAGACCAATCGAGAGCCCGCGTCCGTAACGTCCCGTTCCCACACCCCTCACCCTTCTGCGCTCTTCGCGGCCACGCTCTCAAAACGTCGCCCGCTACTCTGCCCGCGCTACCCGGCACCCCGCCACACTCCCTTCGATGCACGCGCTCGACAACCTCGTTGCAGGAAAAAGTGTCGAACACCGCAGCCCAGCCTTGTCAGAACGTGGAAGAGACGCCCTTCAGGGCCGCGTCAAAACACAAAGGAATTCGGTGCTTTTTAGCCCCTGAGAATAATCCAAGAAAGATTTATCCGCGTTGATCCGCGTAAATCCGTGGCGAAGAACTTGCCTACCCTCGCTCAAACGCGTGCTTCTTCTCCAACTCTTCGACTGCCTGCCGCCGCGCATTCTCGAATCGTTCCCTCTGGCCCATCAGGCCCGGAGTCGCCTCCGCCCACTCGCCATCGATCCGCAGCAGCCCCTCCGCCGCCACCAGCCGCGCGGCAACCTCCATCAAATGTGCCGGCGTCGTCTGCACATACTGCGCCTCCGCCGGATCGCCAATCCAAACCCGCACGGGTGCCCCACCCTTCTCGCGTTCTGTGCGAGAGGGTGGGGACTTTGACTCTGAAGCGGAATCAGCCGACAGCACCGTCTCCCAGTACACCTTCCTCTCGATGAACTCCGCCATCGCCTCATCGCTGGCCTTGCCAAACACCCACTGCCCCCGCTTGAAATCGTAGTGCCGGCTGGAAAACGGCACCGGCAACAACTTCCCCGACTTCAAGAACTCAATCTGACGCCGGTCGACTTCCTTGCGCAGCGCGTTAATCACCGGAGCCTCCGCATCCTTCGGCTCCATCGACGGCATCACCTCGCGCACCGTCTGCGAAAGATTCACCGCCACCGGCGCGTGCAATCCTTCCGATCCCTCCAGCCGGATGTCCCCATGCAGAACGTAAAAATCCGCCCCTGACGTCGACGGATGAAACGGCCACTCCAACCGAATCGTCAGGGGCAACCCTTTCAGCGTTACCCAGATTTTCGCTCCAGCCGCCGCCCTCGCCTCATCCGCAATCCCGCCGCCGTCCTGCAACTTCGTCATAAGCTAGTATCTCTTTTCTCCCGTGATTCCTCTGTGACCCCTGCGTCCTCTGTCGTTAAGGTCTTTGCGACAATCCGTGCGATAGAAAGTCAATCTGCAATCTGAAATTCTACTGCTCATCCAGCGTCGAGCGCACCTTCAACCCCAGGTCCACTTTTCCAAACGGTTTCTGCAACACCTTCACCCCGGGCTCCAGCACTTTGTGCTGCACCACCATATCGTCAGTGTATCCGGTCATGTAGACAATGCGGGTTTGCGGACGCTGGCTCAGGATGCTGTCCGCCAGCTGCGCTCCGCTCATGCCCGGCATAATGACATCGGTCAGCAACAGATCGATAGGCCCGGCAAACAGGGCTGCCGTCTGAATCGCCTGCTCGGCGCTCGCCGCTTCCAGGACCTTGTAACCGTATCCTTCCAGAAAAATCCGCGCCAGTTCGCGCAGATCCGGCTCATCTTCGGCAATCAGAATCGTCTCCGTCCCTCCCACCACTTTCTCGCCCGCCCTCGGCTCCGGCGACTTGCGCGTGGCGCCCTCCACCGCTGGCAGGTAAATACGGAACGTAGTCCCGCGGTCCACTTCGCTCTCCACCTCGATGGCGCCACCGCTCTGCTTCACAATTCCGTAAACCGTCGCCAGCCCAAGTCCCGTGCCCTTGCCCATCGGCTTAGTCGTAAAAAATGGTTCGAAGATATGGGAGAGCGTTCCCGCGTTCATCCCATGTCCAGAGTCGGTCACTCGCAGCATGACGTACCGGCCGGGAGCCAGTTCGAGATCGCGCGTCATCCGCTCATCCGGCTCCACGTTGCAGGTTTCCATCATGAGTTTGCCGCCGTGCGGCATCGCATCCCGCGCATTGACCGCCAGGTTCATCAGAACTTGTTCCACCTGGCCCGGATCGGCCTTCACCGGAACCAGCGACGGATGCAGGCTCGCGATCAGGTCAATATCTTCGCCAATCACCCGCGCCAGCATCTTTTGCACGTCCGCCACCGCCTCATTCAGATCCAGAATCTTCGGTTGCAGCACCTGCTTCCGGCTGAAGGCCAGCAGTTGCTGGGTCAGCGATGCCGCCCGGTCCGCCGCCCGCTGAATCTGCTCCAGCCCGTTGCGCACGCGGTCGTCCCCTCCCGCGCTCGCCAGCAGCAACTCACCGTGTCCCATGATGATGCTCAAAATATTGTTGAAGTCATGCGCCACACCTCCCGCCAGCCGCCCAATCGCCTCCAGTTGCTGTGCGTTCCTGAGCTGTTCCTCCAGATGCATGCGCGCGGTTACGTCCCGGGAAATGCCCCACGTCCGCACCCAGTGTCCGTCGATCACCGTCCCCATCATGGTGTTGCGAAAAATCTTCTTCTGCCCCTGTGCGTCCACCTCCCGCGACTCCTGGTCGGTAGTCCGGTATCCGCAGCGGACGAAGTTCTCCATAAACTCCCGCGTCACCGGATCATGCAGGACCAGAAAATCGGTCAGCGGTTTCCCCACCAATTCCTTCGAAGACTCCCGCCCGTACATTTTCGCCATCGCGTCGTTGCATTCCGCCATGTACCCGTTCTTCATGCCTATCCCCAGTTGCTCGGCGATCGGCAGGGCACAGGGAACCGGCGGGTTGTATTCCATCCGGAATATTCCTTCCTCGCTTTGTTCCACGAACGTCCGGTAGCGCTCCTCGCTCTCCCGCAGCGCGTCCTCCGCTGTCCGACGTGCCTCCTCCGCTTTCAGCCGTTCCGTAATCTCCCGCTGAATTCCCCACGTCCTCAACAACTTCCCATTCTCCACAATGCCAAACATGCTGGACAGGAACACCCTGGGGATCCCGTTCATGTCCATTTCGTGCGATTCGCGTTCCAGCAACCGGAATCCATTCCGAATGTATTCGCGCGTCAATTCCACGTTATGGGGCTCATCCACCGCCAGCAATTCCGTCAGCCGCTTTCCCAGAAACTCTGCCGGAGAAGCCACTCCATACATGCGAGCCATCGCCTGGTTGCATTCCGCCATGTACGAATCGTGAAGAATACGGTGAACCAGTTCGTCCTCGGGCAGGTCAATCGGCAACGGAGCGTCAAAATCCTGCCGGAAAATTCCTTCCGAGCTTTGCGCCACGAACATGCGATAGTTTTCTTCGCTGCGCCGCAGCGCCTCGTCGGCAAGTTTCCGCTCCGTGATGTCGATCAACACGCCGCGCGTCAGCCTTTTCCCCGTTTGCGGGTCGAGCACAATCACTGCCTCGTCGCGCAGCCACACCTCCCGGCCATCCTGCCTGCGCATGCGGTATTCCACCTGGAACGGACGCCCTTCCTCCCAAGTGTCCTCCAGCAGTGCAACCGGGTGGTCATTCGGGTTCAGGTGGCTCCACCAGAAGTCGGGATCGGACAGGCAGTCTTCCGGACGGTAACCGAGAATCGTATTCACCTGCGGGCTGAGATAGAGAAAGCGGCCGTGTACTCCAGCTTCCGCAACATATGAAATCGCCGGGACCTGCTCCACCAACTGGCGGTATTTTGCCTCCGCTTCCTTCAGCGCGGCCGTCGCTCGCCGGTTCTCCTCCTGCCAGCGAATCGCTGTAATCCCATAAGCCAGGTTGTTCCCCACTTCGGTGAGCAGTTCCACTTCCGAGCTCTCGAACGACCCTACCTGCTCCGAGTAAATCGCCAGCACCCCGAAAGCGGAGCGCGCGACCTGCAGGGGCAGCGCGATCACTGCCGCGTATCCCCGCTGCAATGCCGCTTCGCGCCACAGTGCGAATTTCGGATCATTCGCCGTGTCGGCGATGACGCAAATTCGGTTCTCGCGGATGGCCGTCCCCGCCGGTCCGCGGCCCGCCGGACTGTCGGACCATTTCACCCGAATCGCATCGAGGTACCCGCTGCCGTGGCCCGCATGCGCCATCGGCCGTACCGTTTTCTCTTCGTCCTGTTCCGCGTAGGCGATGCCCGCCATCCGGTATCCGCCTACCCGCACAATGATGTCGCAGATCTGGTCCAGCAACTCCTGCTCGCTGGCAGCCTGCGCCAGCGCCTGATTGCACGCACTCAGCGCGTGCAACGCCCGGTTCAGCCGGCGCAGCTCTTTGTTGACAACGCTTTCACTGGAAGGATCCGGAGATATCACCGATGAGGTCGAGGAATGCGCCGACGAATCCGCCACTCCAGATTCCGCACCTGGGCCCCGCGTCCCGAAGTTTGTGGAAACCTGGCCGGCTCCCGCTGGTTCGTTCCGTTGCGTCTTTTCCTGCGTCATGGAAACCAAGCCGGAATCGTGCCCGGCAATTGTTTGCAATCAGTTTCCAGTTAGTGTACAGGTTCCCGCAACACCCCCGTCGAAAACCCCTGCACCTCGGTTACTGGCGGCTGGGTACTGACAACGGGCGGTTGCTCGTCTCCACCAACCATCCCAGCAACCCCATCAGGCAGAATCCAACCGCGTTCAGGATGCCATGCGTTCTCGCCATCTGCGGGATCGTCAACATGTCGCTCCCCGCATAATCGGCAATCGCATAGACCCCCGAAAGCACCATCCCCGCAAAAATCGCGACCGCCGCCATTTGCAGCAGGATCCGCGCCGTAGGATCTTCCGCCTTCCTCCCGCACGCGCGAACCGCAATTGCCAGCCCCGCGACACTCGCCGAAAAAAGAACCGCCGCCCCCATCTTCAGCACCGGAGAAATCACAAACCCCACCGCCACCACAACAGGCAGCCCGGCCACCAGCAGCACCAGGCGCCTCAGCCACCGCTGTTCCCCCCGCCTCTCAACGAACTGTAGCGTCGCGGCGGCGATCATGGCCGTAGCAAATCCAGCGAAGTGAAAGTGCACCGCCGTCAGCAATCCGATCGGCTCCTGAATTCCCATCGGCCGCATCCCCAACCGCGACGCCACCAGCCACGCCCCACCCACCGCCAGATCGATTCGTGCGATGCCGAGTGTGGCGCGGACACTCCTGTCTGTGTCTCCCTTACGCGCCCGCAGCAGGTCAACAAGCCCATCCCCAGCCACGAGCCCACAAACCACCAACCACCCCACAGCGAATAACCCAGCCCTCCGTCCCGGACCAAACCACATCGCCACAACCGCCAGCCCCGCGCCCAAAGGCTGCAATCGCCGGGCGATCTCCCGCAACCGTCCGTCTCCGCACATGACCCGCCCCAACTCCATCCCCAGCGGAACAATCACCAGCTGCCCCAACAGAAACAGCAACTCAATCGCCCCCAACCGCGCCACCCCCACCCGCGCCAGCACCGCCATCCCCGCCCAAACCGCCGTCCCCGCCAAGGCACAAGTCGCCGGCCATACACGCGTCTTGTCGCTCTGACGCCGCTCGACCTCCGGCCCAAACCACGAATACCGCTTGTCATCCCGCCGAACATAACCGTTGTCATTCCGACCGAAGGCAGGAACCTGCTTTCCCTTGAGTCGCTCCAATGTCGTCCTCATCATTCCCCTCATTTCTCCCCAGGGTGCCCCACCCTTCTCGCGTTCTTTGCGAGAGGGTGGGGACTTTGACTTGCCTCACCGCACCGGACCAAGCACCGCCATCCCAAAAATCCCCACCAGCACCACCAGCGACCCGATATACATCAAATCGAGCCCCCAGTTCGCCCGCCGGATCTCGCGGTCGTAATAAAAAATCTGCAGCACAATGCGCAGCAGCCAGAATCCCGCCATGAATCCGCTCAGGAACCGTCCCAACCCACTCGCCCCCGCCAGCTCCGCCGCAAACCCAAAACACAGCGTCGCAAACAGCCCCAGCACGATCACGATATAGACCCAATGCACGTAGAAAATCTGCCGGACGAACTTCGGAACCCCAGCCAGCCGCTCCCGCACCCGCAGCCGCCCCGGCAGCGGCACATTCGCCGCCAGGATCCCCACATGCACCGCCCCCGCTCCCCAGATCGCCCGAATCATCCATACCGTGCTCATAATGCCTCCATCCCACTCTGTCATCCCGACCGAAGCGAGCGACCGCGAGCGCAGTGGAGGGACCTTGCGTTCCGCGCTGGCTCAAAAATGCCGTCCGACCTCAGACGCATATTTTCTCCCGACACTCTCGCGATTCGCGGAAATCCATGCGCTCAAGCGACTCGCACCAGAAGCATCCCCACTAGGCGCCAGCAGATTACTCATGAGCCCCTGGTACTCCTCCCAGGTAAGCACAACATCGCCCACAATCCAGCCGGCGACCAGCGTCGACACATACGCTAACGCCGCCGGCAAATGAATCAGCCGAACCCGCCGCCCCACCCGTTCCGCAATCAGCCGGACCAATTCTTCAAAGCTGAATGTTTCCGGTCCAACCGCATCGATGACTGAATTTCCCGCCTGCTCCGCCGCGTCGACAAGCAACCGCGCCATATCCTCGACGTAGATCGGACGAACGCCGTACCGCCCGTCTCCCGGAATCCCAAACACCGGAAAATTCCGCACGAACCACGCAATATTGTTGATGAGGATGTCTTCCGCCCCGAAGATAACCGTCGGCCGCAAGATCGCGTACGAAAGCCCTGAGGCGATCACCGCCTGCTCGACCTCGGCCTTTCCTCTGTAGTAACCCAGCGGAGATTCAAGAGAAGGATTAGCAATGCTGACATGCACGATCCGCCCGACGCCGGCATCCTTCGCAGCCTTGATCAGCGAGCGCGAGTTTCGTACCGCGGTTTCGAAGCTCGCGCCTCCGTGCGGGAAGCGCACCCAATAGGTGTTAATCAGAACCGACGCGCCCTCCAGACTGCGGCGTAATTCGTCCGGCCGCTCGAAATCATAAGGAAAAACCGAAACGCGTCCGCAACCTGCCGGGGGATGGTTCGTGAGCGTACGCACCTCATATCCGCGCGCCAGCAAAAGCCGCGTCGCATACTTCCCCGTGTAGCTGAACGCCCCGGTGATGACAACCGTCGCACCCATGCTCAGCCTCCTCCGGATCCTGCCGCTAGCTCTTAGCTCTGGCCCGCTCCCACCGCACAATGGTTCGCCCAATCACCCACCCCAGCACCATCAGTGTTCCCATCATCCCAATCAGTCCCCACCTCAACTGATCCGCCAGCTCAAACACCGCCGGAACACCCGGCCCCGGCGACGGTCGGCAGCCGATTGCAAAAATTACCGGCACAGTCCCCAGCGCCACCGCCGAAAATGCCGCCCAGAAAGCTGCTCGCTCCTCGTTGCCACACAGCTCCACCAAAATCTTTTTCAGAGGACGCCGCAGATACCACACCACGCCCCACCCGATCGCCAGCGTCGCCAGCGTTCCTGTCGCAAATACGGCCGTAGCATTCATCATGATCCTCCCGTGTCAGACAATTCTGTATACACAGAACGCAGGCGCCAAAAAAAGGGGGCTCACCCCGCCTTCTTCCGCACCTTCGTCCCCATGCGCAACAATTTCCGCACCGTCCCCGTCGGCAACCGCTTCATCTGGTCGTACAATTCCGTCACTGCCTCGAAAAATCCCGCCATCGCC
>Ga0210384_10000196_pt1 | contig 92664 bp, 82 predicted proteins | sample IncBWH2MmetaG_FD_160574 | JGI IMG/M metagenome (GOLD analysis project Ga0210384, IMG submission 160574) | Forest soil microbial communities from Barre Woods Harvard Forest LTER site, Petersham, Massachusetts, United States - Inc-BW-H-2-M | ecosystem: Environmental > Terrestrial > Soil >... | reverse complement strand
AATGAAGGCGCGCATTAAGATTTCACTGAGTTCGGCGTCCCGGGCGATGAGCGAGCGCAAGCCTTCCCCGCTGAGTTCGAGAAATTCGCCCGGCTCGCTGACACGGCCGCGCACGAGGCAGCGGTGGCCGGAAATCATGGTCATTTCGCCGGTGAACCCGCCCGGGTGATCGTGGTTGGCCACAGGGCGCTCGCCATTAAGGTCCGGCTGGACGATGTCCATTTTGCCGGAGAGCAAAACGAAAAAGGGGACATTCGTGTCGCCGGGTTCAAAAAGAATTTCGCCCTTTTCGACGCGCCGCGGCTTGCTGAAGGGCCGAATCCGGTTGATTTGCGCTTCGGTCAAGGTCGGAAAAGCTTGTGTTAGAGGATCGAGTGCGCTGGGTACCAATGAAGTGGACATATCCCCTCCCAAGGTTCTCTAGGAGCAACCCTATTAGAGCATATACGCGGGCGTTCGGATGCAGGGGATGGAGGCGACCTTTGGCTCGGGTGCGCCCGCATCTTTTTCGCCGGCCGTCTAGAGGTGTGCAACATCGCACAGTATTGAGATTCGCGAAGCCGGACAATTGACGTTTACTTTCTTCCAGGGAGGTCCAACTTGAAAATCGCAGCGTTGTTCCTGCAGACCGCCTTGCGACCGCCTCCTTAGAGAGCCGTATCCGAACCCATCACCCCACTACCTGCCTGTGGAAATTTGTTGAAGAATTCAAACTACAAGGATTGCCAACGCAGGGTACAGGATTCACTTGATTGTTGGAATTGAGGGGGGACTCTTAGACTGGATTTGAATAGAGGCGATTCACAGTGCGGAAGGAAAATTGACATGAATGAGACACGCAATGTGACGGAAGAGGCAGCGGCAGAAGAAGCCCAGACACAAGCACGAGATCAAGCAACGGATGAGGATTTTGAAGATTTATTAATACGCACCTTCCTTGTTTCCACGAGCTTTGCCGCGCGGAGGAACGAGGCCAGGCGTTGTAGCGACGAATTCCGCGTTTGACGAGCGGATAGACAAAAAATCCCCGGAAAGGGACCGATGATGACAAGCTCAAGCGACTATTCCACAAGCCCGAATTCCTTCGAGCGCGAGAATGAACTTCAACTGGTAAAAGAGGCGCAAAGAGGCGACGGCGGCGCGTTCGCGCGCCTGCTGGAGCCGCATATTTTGGAGGCGTATCATATCGCGCTGCGGATCACCCGCAACCGGGAAGACGCCGAAGATGCGTCGCAGCAGAGCTTTTTGAACGCGTACGAGCACATTGATCAGTTTCGAGGGCAATCGCGTTTTTCGACGTGGCTGATGCGCATTGCCATGAACGAGGCGCTGGGGAAGGTTCGCAAGCGCCGCTCCGAGGATAATCACTTGCTGTATCAAGACGGCGAGAGCGACGAGCCGAATGCAATCGAAATGCTGCGCGCCAGCGACGCGTTGCATCCCGAGGTTCTCTATTCCCAAGCGGAAAAAGGGCGGATGCTGAGAGAGGCCATTGATACGCTGGGCGCCACATCGCGGGGAGTGGTATCGCTGCTTGGGTTGCAGGAGCATCGGTCCAAGGAAGTGGCTTCGATTCTGAATTTGTCCCAAGCGGCGGTGAAAACGCGATTCTGCCGAGCGCGACGGCAGTTGCGCGAATGTCTTGCCGAGCGCATGTGAGCTAAAGACGAGCGCTGAATATTTACGGAGAGCAGCGCGAGAAGAGCGCGGCAACGCAGAGATGCCTTCGTTGCAATCCCCCGGTAACGCCCCCCTTGCATCACGCGCATCGTGAGCGAATGTCGGCAAGCCTTGGCAGCGCGGCTCGCCTTGTGCTAACAAAGAACGGGCAGGACCGGCCCAACGAATTTGGGAGGGGCTGGGAAAGGCAAGGGTCGAGAGATGCGCGCATTCGCTGTCCGGAGCTTCGGCGAAGCTCCGGCAATCCACGACCTACCGATTTCCGCCGCGGACGGCGCTTTCCTGATACGCGTGAAGTACGCGGGAGTCAACCCCATCGACTACAAACTGGTCGACCATCTGACCGCCACTGCAACGTATCCTTTTATTCTGGGCACGGACTTCGCGGGTGTCGTCGAACGCGTTCCGGCGGGCGAACGCGATCTCCGCGCCGGCGACCGCGTCTTCGGCATGGCGCGGACGCACGGCTCGTACGCCGAATACACCGCGGTCGCTCCGGGCGTGAAGACGGAACCGCTGGCCCGCATCCCCGACGGCGTCAGCGACGAACAAGCGGCCGCGCTTCCCATCGCGGCCATAACCGCTCTCGGGTCGCTCGAGTTGCTGCGCGTCACGGTGGGCCAGCACCTTGTGGTGATGGGTGCGACAGGCGGAGTCGGCGGCTACGCGGTGCAGATGGCGCGCTCACGCGGCGCGCATGTGATCGCGACAGTTCGCGGCGACGCCGCTGAAGCTCGCCAGCTCGGGGCCGAGGAGGCTTACGATGCAACAGCCTGTAATGTGCTCGCCGCGCTGCACGCGGCTCATCCGGAGGGCGTGGACGCGGTGCTCGATCTCGTCAACGGCTCGGACGTAATCAGCCGCGACGCTGAGATTCTGAAGTCCGGAGGCAATCTTGTCTCGACGATCCATGCGGCTGACGAAAAGTGGTTCGCCGAGCGCCACATCACGGCGTACAACATTATGTCGAGCGCGACACAGGGGCCGGGACAAAATCCCTCGTCATCGCCGCAAGGGCTGAGCGCGGTTGCGCGCATGGCGGCGGAGGGCACGATTACCGTGCGCATCGGGTCCAGGGTTGAACTGGAGGGCGCGGGGCAGATGCTCGAAAAGCTACGCAGCGGCGGCCTGCACGGCAAGGCCGTGATCCGCATCTAGGAGGGATGCCTCGGCATCCGTGGGTAAGCGGCTCGCATCGTGCTATGAAAGATCCAAAAAGAGAGGGTGCTATGAAGGTCACGAACTTGATTTCGAGCGGCGGCGCGATACTGCTTGCGGCGGCACTGGTGTTTGCGGCGGGAGCGCGTGAACCGATGCGGCCGGCAGCGGGAGCGTCGGCGCAGGGCGGCGAGCAGAAGGAAAATGCGCCGGCTTTTCGGTTGAAGGCGGCGGCTTTTGAAGACGGCGGCTGGATTCCCAAGGAAAATACGTGCGATGGAGCGGGCGGCTCGCCCGCGCTCACGTGGGGCGAGCCGCCCGCGGGGACGCACAGCTTCGCGCTGATCGTGGACGATCCCGACGCGCGCGCAAGCACATGGGTTCACTGGGTGCTCTACAATCTACCGGGCCGCGCGCGGGCGCTGCCCGAGGGTGTGCCCAATGGAGCGGAGCTTCCCGATGGAACACGCCAGGGACGGAACGATTCCGGGAAGATCGGTTATAGCGGCCCTTGCCCGCCGCCCGGGCGCGTGCACCACTATTACTTCAAGCTCTACGCCCTTGATGGGGAACTGAGCCTGGCACCCGACGCAACCAAGAGCGAGCTGGAGCAGGCCATGGCGAGCCACATGGTGGCGCAAACGGAAATCGTAGGGAGGTTCCAGCGCTAATTAATTTGTTGCGGCGCTTCCGGGAGGGGAGCTTCGAGAGGCGCGGGGCTGGAATCGGCGGCCTCAGGCGCCTGGTCCACAGCACGATTTAGATCGGACATGCGGATGATGGTGAGCGCGACGGTGGCGGCAACGAGCGCCCAGGGAATGACTGGGGACGTCCAAAAAAATCCCGCGCCGAAACGCAGGGTGACCAGCCACGCAAGCGTGACGAAAAGGCCGAAGAAAAACGCCGTAAGGCGGTGGACGTCCTTCCACGAGAGCGTGTAAGCGCAGGTCGCCTGAATCAAAAGCGCAAAGGGGAACGCGACGATGAGGTCCGCGAACCAATGCTCGCCTGTGCCCAGTGTGGCGACGACGGTGAGGGCCAGGAAGGCGAAGACGATGGCGCGCTCCCAGAGGGAAAGTCCGCGCGAGTACCACCAAGCCAGCAGCATCCAGGCCATGTGCAAAGAGGGCATGGCGTTGCGCGGGCCCTGGATGGTGATAGGCTCGAGCACGGGAAGAAGCGTGCGAGCAAGGGCCAGCGGAAAGGGATGGGCCGGGAAATTCATCCCGAGCAGATAGCGCGGGCCGCAGGCAGGAAATAAATTGTAGAAGAGAACGCCCACGGGACCGGTGATCAGAAAAGCCAGCATGGCCGGGAAGGCTTTCCGCTGGTTGCGGACCAAGCGACCGGCATAGACGAGCGAAATCGGGAGCGCCAAGCCGACATAGGCGATCGTACCGGAAACCAGGAGCCAGGGCCATCGAGCGAATGCCTGGCCGGCGATAAAACTCCACTGCACGCGCAGAGAACAATCAAAAGACAGAAGGAAAGGGTCGAATGTCTTGGGATGGGCGGCGGCGGTCCATGCCAGCATATCGGAAGCGAAGTATTCGGAGACGACAAAGAGCACGGCGGGAACCCAGGCATACAGCAGTGATTTTCGCTCCTCTCCCTCCGCCCACACGGCGCGGACGGCCACGATCAGGAAGCTGCTCAATCCCAGGAATGAAAACCACGCCATGATTTTCGGCGGGTAGTGGAGGACGCGGAAATCCACGGCCGCGAAAATGGCCGTCGAAGCGAGAACCAAGGGAATGTCGCGCCAATCCGGCCGTACGCGGAAGTGAAGAATCACGAAGCCGGCAAGGGCGAGAGCAAAGAAAGCGTCCACGAGGGCTTCCGTGTAGAACTGGAAACTCACGGCGAAAGCGGCGGCGCACGCGATCAGCAGCAGCGTGAGGAGCGCTTTGAGCGCGGTATTTTTTCGAGCCGGCATCTAAGTTTGCGGCGCTGGACAAGAAAACGCCTAGGGAATTCAGGCCACAGCGAATCTCATCGCACCTGTCTCACCACACCCAATCTCACCAGACCTATCTCAACACAGAGAGGGCGAGATGCATGGCGCGGAGGACGATCCCGTTGTCCAAAGGAGAACTTGCAAGAAAAAGCCGGCGGGGATGGCTAGCCCGCCGGCAAAAGGAAATCCACGGAAAGAAACCGCGCGACTAAGAGCTGGGCTGCTGGTTCTCCCGGCTCTGCTTGATGGCCTTGACCTTGTCCACAAGATCATTGGCCATCTGCTCGTCGGCGGCGCGCGCTTCAGGAGTGGCTTCCGTATCGGCTTTTTGGCGATAGAGAAGGTTCAGGTAAGCCATGGCGTCGTCGAAATCGGGCTTCAGCTCGATGGCTTTTTGCGAGTACTGGATTCCTTCATCCACCACCGAGCCATACTTATCGGCGAATTGGTTGGCCAAGGCGGGGGGAAGCGCGGCGTCTTCGCCGACACGATTCTTTGCCGTTTGATTGTAGGTCTGGCGCATTTCGTTGTTGGCGTGGTAGGTGATGGACCAATCTATGACGCCGACCCAATGATAAGGCTCAGGGTCGTCAGGCTTAATCTGGATGTGCCTCATGTGGTAGGACTTCGATTCTTCGAGCTTGCCCTCGTCGAAGGGTGTGCCGCCCATGTTGTAGAGAATCGAGCCGATGCCATCGATCGCGGAGAGATTGTTCGGATCTTTATCCAGAATTTCCTTGAATTCGTTGATGGCCTGCTGGCCGTTATTGATGTTGTCCTGTGAAGGAAGGCCGGGGACATACTGGCTGGCGTACGCGGTGGCGAGATAGAGCTCCGCGTTGGTGAGCGTAGGATCCAGGTCCTTGGCCTGCTTGAAGTCCTCGACGGCCAGATCGAACCGGCCATCCTTATAGGCCTGGACGCCTTTATTGAGCATGTCGCGAGCGCGGAGCTTGTCGCAACCGACACCCGCCGCGAGCGACGCTAGAACAACGGCCAAGACAAAACGAACGTGAGGCTTCCCGTGCATCCATGCTCTCCTTGATGGTGACTGCGAGCGCCGCGCGCAAGCGGAATGCAAGCTACTCTCCCGCTTCGATTTTGGCGGTGATGAGACCCACATGATCGATTCCGGATCCTCGCATGATGTCTATGGCCCGGGCAACCTGGGCGAATTCTACGTCGTCATCGCCCTTGACGAAGGCGACCTTGTCGGCGCGTTGGGCGAAAATGTCGGAGAGGCGCGCACCGAGATCATTCCAAGTGGCGGGGTCCTGGTTGATCATGAGCTTGCCGCCGTTCAGCACCTGGACGACGATGGTCCGATTGTCGGGCTCTTCCGTCTTCTGGTTGGGAGGAGCGGGTTGGGGAACAAGGGTATCGAGTCCGGTCGGCGTCCGGGGCGTGATGACCATGAAGATGATGATCAGCACGAGCAGGACGTCAATGAGCGGAACGATATTGGGTTCCGACATCGCTCCTTTGGCACCGCCTAATGATATGGCCACGAGAAAAACTCCTTTATATAAAACGGTCTGTTAACTTCCGCCGCCGGTAGTATCGGGCGGAGGCGGAGGCGCGCCATTCGATGGCGGAAGCTTTTCCGTGAGAAGGCCGATGTTGTCCACACCGGCGGAACGAACGGCGTCCACCGCTTTGACCACATCGCCATACTTGGCGCGCGCATCGGAGCGAACAAACACGGTTTTGTCGAGGCGATCGGCGATGTCGCTTTTGACGTTGGTGGTGATGTCGTCGAGCGTCACCTTGCTGTTGCCGTTTGTGTCCTGGAGGTACAGGATGCCATCGCGGGTGACGGCCACAATGACGGCGTCATCTTTGTTCGCGTCCGCCATATTTTGAGCGTTTTCGACCTTGGCCATGTCCACGGAAACGCCCTTGGTCAGCATGGGCGTGATCACCATGAAGATGATGAGCAGCACCAGCATGATGTCCGCCATGGGAATGACGTTGGGTGTAGCCATCACCGGCGGTGCTTTGGGTTTATACGCCATCGCTTACTTCTTTCCCGCCCTGCGCGTAATGAAATAGTTGATCAACTCCATCGAGGAGTTGTCCATTTCCACGTCGAAGGCTTCCACGCGGTTGGTGAAATAATTGAAGGTCCACACGGCCGGCACGGCCACGAGAAGTCCGAGAGCCGTGGTGACAAGCGCTTCAGCGATACCGCCGGCGACAGCCGACAGACCCGTAAGCTTTGAGTTGGCAATGCCCTTAAAGGCATTGATGATGCCCATGACGGTGCCGAAGAGACCGACGAAGGGAGCCGTGGCGCCGATGGTGGCCAAGCCAGAGAGGCCGCGCTTCATTTCGGCGTGGACGATGGCGACGGAGCGTTCGAGGCCGCGCTTGGCCGCGTCGATCACTTCCGCATCGTTCACCTGGGCCGAGGCAGCCTGAAATTCGGAGAGGCCCGTGGCCACGACCTTGGCGATGTGGCTCTTCTTGTTCCGCTCGGCGATGGAAATGGCTTCGTCGAGCTTGTTGTCCTTCAACGCGCCGGCCACTTGCTGAACAAATACGCGGGACTGCTTCCGCGCGGCGCTGTACATCAGCCAGCGGTCAATCATGATGCCCACCGACCACGCGGACATAATGAAGAGAATTCCGACCACCGTCTTGGCCGGTAAGCCCATGTGCTGCCACATGGAAACCAAGTCCCAGCCGACCTCGCCGCCCTGATCCTGCAGAATCGCTACAGCCAATAGTAAATTCGCAAGCATTGAGTTTGCTCCTCCTCTATTCCATCAAAAGATCGCGGCAGCGATATTCTGCCGGTCGGAATTCTTTCTTCCACCGGCCAGACCCGCAGGCGGGCCCGGCGGCGCCTAACTTAATCCCCTATAGAAAACACGCAAGAAATCGTGGTATCCACTTCCACAGGCTCGCCATTGAGCAAGTAAGGCCTGTAGCGCCACTGGTGGACCGCCGACATGCAACTCTGGCTTAGCATAGCAGGTCCCGAGACATATTGAAGCTGTTCGATGCTGCCATCTTTGCCGATGATGGCGTGCAAGATAACAGTCCCTTGCACATGGGCGGCCTTGGCAATGGCCGGATACGTTGGTTGTATTTGCTCGGTTAACTTGCCCGCCTCGACGTTGCCACCGACGCGGATGCGTTCGGGAGTGACCGGCTTCGGCGGGGGCGGCGGAGCTGAACTGCCGATAATCCCGCCCAGGACGCCCCCGGGAATACCTGTTCCGCCGGGAACGCCGATACCACCTTCCACGCCCGCCATATCAGGCGCCGAATCATGGACCACTTCAACCTTCTTAGGAATAACCGTGGGCGCCACCATCTTATTGAGCGGAATGATGCGCGGCGGCGCATGCACCACCTTCACCGGCGCAGCCGGCGGAGGGGGCGGAGGCGGGGGAGCGGGAGCAACAAGGAACGTATTCATGAATCCCTTGGGGAGCGCCTCCGTGTAGATGAGCGGAATGAGAATCAGGATGCCCAGGATAACAGCCTGAAGGATCATTGAAACGCCAACGGTCCAGGGTTTGGTCCCTTTCCCGGTGTCGACTTGTTCGAACATGGATACCTACCTCCTAGCAACCGCTGGGACGCGCTTATCGGCTGCGGATCCGGCGCGAAAGGCGGCTCCCTGCCCACCATGATATTTGTTCCAGGCAATGACGATGGGTGCGGCAATGCCAAAACTGGAGTACGTTCCTACCACAACTCCCACGACCATGGCAAAGGAGAAAGCACGCAGCACCGCGCCGCCCATTAGATACAGCACGAGAACAGTGAGTAACGTCAAGCCGCTGGTCAGGATGGTGCGGGAAAGCGTCTGATTGATGGAGCGGTTCACGATTTCCGGAAACGGCTCGCGCCGCATCAGCTTCAGATTCTCCCTAACGCGGTCGAAGATAACAATCGTATCGTTCATGGAATAGCCGACCAGAGTCAGCAACGCGGCAATGACGGTGAGCGAAATCTCATAATGGAAGAGCGAGAAGAAACCGAGAGTAATCAGCACGTCATGGAAAACGGCGATTACGGCCGCAGCCCCGTAGACCCACTCGAACCGGAATGCAATATACACCAGCATGCCCATGAGCGCATAGAGCGTGGCCCAGATAGCCTGATGGCGAAGCTGCGTGCCCACGGTGGGGCCGACGGTGTCCACACTCCGGATGGTGAATGGAGCGATTGAGGAGGCACCTGCCGCCGCATTCCCCGCGCCGAGCGTATTATCGAGCACATTGACCACCGCCTGGCGGTCCGCGTCCAGATCGCTTTCACCCCTTTGTTCGAGCCCGATTTCGATGTCATTCACCGAAGTGGGGTCGAGCTGGGAGCCGATGGACTTGATCGTGCTGTTGGCCAAGCCTGCATCCGCGAGCCCGCTGCGGATCTTATCGATGGGGGGCTTGCTGGGGAAGCGGACGTCAATGAGCGTGCCGCCGCGAAAATCAATACCGTAATCGAGGCCATGGTGGCGAAAAACGGAGAACCAGCCGATGGCCAGCAGAAGCAGGGACAGGCTGACGAAATACTTCGTCCAGCCCACCCAATTTATATTCACATTACGGAAGAATTCCATGCCCAGTTCCGCCCACCGTTATTTGACACCATCCGGCTCGGGTTTGTGCCCGGCCAGCGTGTTTCAAAAAAGCACCCATAACCTAGGATGCAAAGACAAGGCACCTAGGTGCACTAAATGCTCAATTCCGCCTGGCGCGGCATACGCGACAGATGGAGATCGAAAATAGCCCGTGAAACGTAAATCGAAGTAAACAGGTTGGCGATCAAACCGATCAACAGGGTGACCGCAAATCCGCGCACGGGACCTGTCCCAAATAGGAACAGGAAGGCGCAAGACACCATGGTGGTCACGTGCGTGTCAATAATCGTATGGAGCGCGCGATCGAAGCCGAGGTCCACGGCGGACGCCGGAGCCTTGCCATTGCGCAATTCCTCGCGGATGCGCTCAAAAACGAGCACGTTCGAATCCACGCCCATGCCGATGGTCAAAATCACGCCGGCAATGCCCGGCAGAGTCAGCACCGCTCCGACGTAAGCCATGAAGGCTACGAGGATGACCAGGTTCAGCACCAGCGCCACAACGGCATTGACACCGCTCAGCCGGTAATAAAACACGAGAAAAATCATCACCACGATCAGGCTGCCCAGCGAAGCGTGGACGCCTGCGCGGATGGAATCGGCGCCCAGCGACGGGCCTACGGTGCGCTCCTCAAGATACTTGATGGAAGCCGGCAAAGCCCCGGCGCGGAGCACGAGCGCCAAATCGTGCGCGGAGTCCTGCGTGAAATTTCCTTCGATGAGGCCGGAATCCTCGATGCGGCCATTAATCACAGGCGCTGAGTCAATCTGGTTATCGAGGACGATGGCCATTCTTTTGCCGATGTTCGCGTCGGTGAAAGGGCCGAAGCGCGCGGCCGCAGCCGTGGAAAGGTGGAAAACGACCTGATACTGGCCGGGATTATTCCCGCTGGGCTCTTCATTGGCGCTGACCAAGTCCTGGCCGGTCACAATCGGAACACGGTCGAGAATGTAAAACTCCTGCTGCGACTGGCTCGCGGCTCCGGCCGACGCCTTGCCCGGAACAATCACGGTATCCGGCGGAAGGATGCCGCCATGCGAGGCAAGCGCGGCAACCTCGGAGGGATAGGTCTGCTGGTCAGCCAGCAATTGCAATTGGAGTTGCCCGCCCGCCTGTATCACGGCTTTGGCGCGCGAGGGGTCGCCTTCGCCGGGCAGTTCGACGAGAATTTCGTCCGCGCCGCGGCCGGTGAAGGCGATGGTCGGCTCGGTAAGGCCCAGGGCGTTGATCCGGCGCGTAATGGTTTCGAGGGACTGGTCCATCGTATTGGTATGAATATCGGCGACCACCGACGGCTTCATGGTGAGGAGATAACCATTTATTTCGCCGGACGCCGGAGAGACGGCCCAATCGGTGAACTGGCTGTTGATAAGGTCTTGAAAGCCGGAGGAGGCGTTGGGGTCCACATTGCGCACGAGAATGTGCGTGTCATCCACGCGGCGAATTTCACCGGTGGGAGTGAGGACGTTTTTCAGGCGAAGCTGCTTCTTGAGGTCGTCCACGGCCTGATCGCAATGCTGCCCCACGGCTTCGTCCACCTGCACCTGCAACACGAGGTGGCTGCCGCCCTTGAGGTCCAGCCCAAGCCTGATGCGATTGGCGAGGTTCTGCTTCACCTGGGCGAAGGAGGTGGGAAATTGCGGCACGCCGACGAGGCCGTACAGGCAAACGAGTACGCTGATAAAAATAAGGATGAACTTCCACTTGAGCTGGGAATTCATGCGGGCTGGCTAGTTCTCCTTGGGGTCGACCTGTAGCCCGCCGATGGCGTGGCGCGCAACTCTAATCTTCACCTGCTCGGCGACGCGCAATTGGACGGTATCGCCCTCCAGGCCGACGATCGTCCCGTAGATGCCGCCGTTGGTAATCACCTTGTCGCCGTTTTTCAGCTCCTGGAGCATGGCGGCGATCTTTTTCTGGCGGCGCTGCGCCGGCATGATCATCAGGAAGTAAAAGATGACCATGATCAGAATCAGCGGAAGAAAAAGAGCGACTCCGCTTGGCCCGGACGCGGCCTGCGCCAGCAGGGCCGGGCCCTGCGGTGTGACCAACCCCAATGTCATTTTCGTTTCGCCTTTTTGAAGATGCTGCCCCGCTCTTTAGCTGCGCCGAACGCCCACCGTAATTTGCCTATGTGAGGCGCGCCTGAAGTTCCGAGCGGAATTGCTCGAGGTTCCCAAACGAAATAGCCTCGCGAATTTTGCGCATGATGTCAAGGTAAAAGTAAAGGTTGTGGTGGGTGTTCAAGATCGTCGCGAGGAACTCTCCTGTGGAATAGAGATGCCGCAGATAGGCGCGGGAATATCTCTTGCAAACGGCGCAGCCGCAGCGCTCGTCAATGGGGCGCGGATCGTCCGCATAACGCTCGTTGCGGATCAGCAGCCGCCCCTCGGAAGTGAAGAGGCAGCCGTGGCGAGCGCCGCGCGTGGGTAGCACACAATCCATCATGTCCACGCCGAGGCGGACGTAATCGGGGATCTGCTCGGGCTTGCCGACGCCCATCAGGTAGCGCGGACGCTCCCGCGGGAGTTCAGCCGCCGCGATTGCCGCCATTTCACAGGTGACTTCGTGGGGTTCGCCGACCGCCAGCCCACCGATGGCGCAACCGGGGAAATCGAGCGCGGCAATCGCGGCGGCGTTTTCGCGGCGCAAGGCGGCGTGCGTGCCTCCCTGAACGATGCCGAAAAGCATCTGCCGCGTGGAGTCGCCGTGGCGCAGAAAATAATCGCGCGAGCGGCGCGCCCAATCGAGCGTGCGCGCGGCGGCCTGGCGCGTGCGCAATTCGTCCGCGGGCGCTTCGATGCACTCGTCGAGGACCATGATAATGTCCGCGCCAAGCGCGATTTCGATTTCGAGCGCTTTCTCCGGCGAAAGGAAGTGCTCGGAGCCGTCGAGGTGCGAGCGAAACGTCACACCCTCGTCGGCTACTTTGCGAAGGCCGCTCAAGCTGAAAACCTGGAAGCCGCCCGAATCGGTGAGAATCGCGCGCGGCCAGGACATGAACTTGTGCAGGCCGCCCATCCCGCGGATGCGTTCGTGGCCGGGACGGAGATAGAGATGATAGGTATTCGCGAGAATGACCTGCGCGCCCAGATCCTCGAGGTCCTGCTGCGTCTGCCCCTTCACCGTGGCCGCCGTGCCCACGGGCATGAAGGCGGGCGTCTCGATCACGCCATGCGGAGTGGTTAGACGGCCCAGCCGCGCGCCCGTTGGATCGGTGGCGAGAACCTCGAAGCTAAATCCCATCGAGGAAAGTGTATCAGGAGAAAGCGTCCGTGGAGCCGGTTACGCGGGAATCTGCGGGACGGCGGCGAGAAGCGCCTGCGTATAAGGATGCTGCGGGGCAAAGAGCACCTGCTCCGCAGGGCCGGTTTCGACGAAGCGGCCGGCTTGCATCACGGCCACGCGCGAAGCGAGCTGCGCCACCACGGGTAGGCTGTGCGAAATCAGAATCAGCGTGAGCGAAAATTCCCGCCGCAGCCGCGCGAGCAATTCCAGAATCTGCGCCCCCACGGAGACATCGAGCGCCGAAACAGGCTCGTCCGCGATCACCAGCTCGGGCCGCAAAATCAGCGCGCGAGCGATTCCGATGCGCTGGCGCTGCCCGCCGGAAAATTCGTGGGGATAGAGGCCGAGCGCATCGGCGCTGAGGCCGGCTGCTTCAAGCGCCGCCACCACACGCGCGCGGCGCAGTGCGCGCGAAAGCCCCGGCTCATGGATTGCCAGCGGCTCGCCGACAATCGCGCCGACGCTCATGCGCGGGTTGAGCGACGCGACGGGATCCTGAAATACCATCTGCATTCTGCGGCGCAACGCGCGCAACCGCGCGCCGCGCGCGGCCAGCCAATCCTCGCCGCCGAATCGGATTTCGCCCGAGTCCGGCTCGATGAGCCGCAAAAGCATCCGCGCCAGCGTGGTCTTGCCGCATCCCGACTCGCCGACGATGCCGAGCGTCTCGCCGCGCTCGAGCGAGAAGCTCACGCCCTCCACAGCCATGGTACGGCGCGCGGAACGCCGAAACGCGCTTTCGGCGGCGTAGAATGATTTTCGGAGTTCGCGGACTTCCAGAATATTTTCGCCGGGCATCGTCACACCTTCTCGGCGGCCAAAAAGAGAACCGTATTGGTGAGGTGAATTTCCCGCGATTCCGCGCCTTCCGCCAGCTCACCGGAAACGATGCGCGGATGAAATCCCGCGCTGTCTTCCGCGATGGTGGATTCCAGCAGGCGACGCGTCTCTTCAAATACACGGTCGTCAGGATTCCATCCGGCAACCAGCATCCAGTGGCGGAACGCGCGGTCCTGTTCGCGGGTTTCCTTCGCCAGGATGCGCAGGCCATGCGCCGCGAAAATGGCTTCGAATTCGCTCTTGGGCAGGCTGCGCGTGTGCGAGGCATCGCGCAGGCGCTCGATGCGGTTGCTCATCGCGGCCACCTGCGGATCTTCGGATGCGCGGATATCAATCACGCCGACGCGGCCGCCCCTTTTCACCACGCGCGCCATTTCGCCGACCACGCGCGCCGGGTCGGGCATGTGGTGCAGGCTATAACTCGTGACGGCGATATCGAGCGCGCCATCCGCGAATGGCAGCGCCTGCGCATCTCCGAGGGCGAAATCGAGATTGGCGAGCGATTCTGTTTGCGCCGAGCGGCGCGCGCGCTCGAGGATCGCTGGAGTCAGATCCAGTCCGCAAATCCAGCGCACGTGCCGCGCAAAACGCAGCGCGAGCGTTCCCGGGCCGCAAGCAAGGTCCACGGCACAATCGGCGCTTTTTGCCCCTACCATGCGCGCGAGAAGTTCCGCGTCGCCCACGCGCGTGGCCACGGCGAAATCGCCGAAAACTTCCGCGGTGCGCGTGAACTGCTCGCGTATCAGATGTTTTTGTCGCTTGTCATCCGTCAGTGTCATGGGCCAGGAGAATCAGCGGACAAGAATACACCGCGCGCGATGATTTTCGGCTGGGTCTCCCGCGCGAACCAGCTCGGGCAGCGCCGCATCGCATTCGTCCACATGGACCGGGCAGCGCGGCGCAAAGGCGCAGCCGGGCGGCAGGGCGCTGAGCGCAGGAACCGTGCCGGGAATGGGCGCGAGCTTCTCGCGCGTGAGGCGGGGCGCCGCGCCCAGCAGTCCCTGTGTATAAGGATGCCTCGGATGGCGCAGCACTTCCGCCGTGGGACCTTCCTCGACGATGCGGCCCGCGTACATCACGGCCACACGGCGGGCAACTTGAGCCACGACGGCCAGATCGTGCGTGATGAAAAGCAGCGAGAGCTGAAGTTCGCGGCGCAGCTTTTCCAGAAGCTCGAGGATCTGCTTCTGCACGGTGACGTCGAGTGCGGTCGTAGGCTCGTCCGCGATCAGCACTCCCGGGCCGGCCGCGAGCGCCATGGCAATCATCACGCGCTGGCGCAAGCCGCCCGAAAGCTGGTGCGGATACTGCCGCGCACGCGTTTCAGGCTGGGGGACGGCGGCGCGTTCGAGGGCGTCGAGAGTGCGCCGGCGGATTTCGCCGCGGCCGAGCTCCGGCTCATGGACGCGAATGGCTTCTTCGATTTGCGCCCCAGCGCGCATCACGGGATTGAGCGCCGTCATCGGCTCCTGAAATATCATGGAGATTTCGCGGCCGCGCAGGTCGCGCATTTCGGCGGGGGGCGCGGCAACTAGATCGCCGCCTTCGCGAGCCGCATCGCCATTTCTGCCGCGAAGCCGCAGCCTCGCTTCCCCCTTGCGCCGCGCCCCGGGTGGCTCGAGTCCCATGAGAGCGAGCGCCAGCATGGTTTTCCCGGAGCCCGATTCGCCGACGATGCCGAGCGCTTCGCCTTCGCCGAGCGTGAACGACACGTCGTTCACCGGACGCACCCAGCCCGCACGCGTCGGCAGCTCGACCGTCAGCCCGCGCACTTCGAGTCTCGGAGGCATGTTTCCATAATATCCGCGCCGAGCACCCGCGGCGACGCTTTCTTCGCGGCCCGTTGCGGCCTGTACCTTCGTACGGGCTGACGACATTGCAACATCTGATGCAGCCAAATCCCATCCGGCAAAGCCTTGCGCTAGATTGGTAGCATGACTCCCGAGTGCCCTGCTTGCCACCAGAAAACCGCGCTCGCGGGAAACACGGTCTATTGCCCGAACTGCGGATGGAACCGCGACTTGGCGATTTCGTCCCTTCAAAAGGGCCTACGATCGACATGGATTGCGATACTGATGTTTGGCGGCTTTATCGCGTTCCTCTATTGGGGCCTGAAACTCTATCGAATGCCGGCGTTGATGATTTTCCCGTGCTTTCCGGCGCTGGCCATACCGCTCAATTTCTTTTTGCTGAAAAAGAAGCTCGCCCAACTAAAGGCGATGCCGGCCTCTCGGCAACCGTCGCCGGTTCCTTCGAACTTCGATCCCGTTACGAATCAAGCGCCGTCCGGAATGCAAACCTTTCCAGCCAGCGCGCGCGACGAGTCTCTGGTGCGAACCCCGGCGCCGCGCCAGATTCGCATCTCAAAGTCAGGGCGGATCGTGATGTGGGTTGCCGCGCTGGGGTTATCGTTATTCGTCGTTCCGTTTGCGGCAAGTGTTTACAGGCAATGGGCGCTCTACCACTCTTTTTCGAACGTCCGCGGACTAGGCTGGGGTATTGCGCTTGAGACCGTCGTCGCGCTCGCCGCTTTCGGTATATGGCGCGGTCAGATCCGTGAATGCGATTTACTGGAACACGGTGAGGTGGTGATGGGCCGTGTGCTCCGGCAATGGCTCGATGAAAAAAGGAACTCCTGGATCGAGTTTGAATTCACAGACTTTCTTGGTTCCTTGCATAAGGGAAGCGCGAATGACCGGACGAATCAGCTCTTTTCCGGAATGTCGCTCGTGGTGTTCTATGACCGCGACAATCCGAAGCGCCAGGTCGCTTACTGCTCCACGCTGCACGAAGTGATTGTTCCCTCATATTCCGCGCCCTCCGCGCCTAGCGCACAAGAATTGATCGGAAAACGCTGACGCCGCATCTAGAGGTGCTGCCCGCGTACAAAGCAAAACGCCCGCCTTGCGGCGGGCGTTCTTATTTATTCGGGATTGCGCGCTGAAGCCTAGTAATCGTTGGCGGAGCCTTCGAGGAACGCGCGCAGCTTGCGCGAGCGCGAAGGGTGCCGCAGCTTGCGCAGCGCCTTCGCTTCGATCTGGCGGATGCGCTCGCGCGTGACGGCAAACGACTGCCCCACCTCTTCGAGCGTGTGCTCGCTGCCATCGTCCAGGCCGAAGCGCATCTTGATCACTTTTTCCTCGCGCGGCGTGAGCGTCTTCAGCACCGAAGACGTCTGCTCCTTGAGGCTCAGGTTGATCACGGCGTCCGAGGGCGAAACCACGGCCTTGTCCTCGATGAAATCGCCGAGATGCGAATCTTCCTCTTCGCCGATGGGCGTCTCGAGCGAAATGGGCTCCTGCGCGATTTTCAAAATCTTGCGCACCTTGGCCACCGGGATGTCCATGCGCTTGGCGATTTCTTCGGAGGTAGGCTCGCGGCCCAGCTCCTGCACCAGCTGCCGCTGCGTGCGCACGAGCTTGTTGATCGTCTCGATCATGTGCACGGGGATGCGGATGGTGCGGGCCTGGTCGGCGATAGCGCGGGTGATGGCCTGGCGGATCCACCACGTGGCATAGGTCGAAAACTTGTATCCGCGGCGCCATTCGAATTTGTCCACGGCCTTCATCAGGCCGATGTTGCCCTCCTGAATCAGGTCGAGGAACTGCAACCCGCGGTTGGTATACTTTTTCGCGATGGAAACGACCAGGCGGAGGTTCGCTTCGATCAGCTCTTTTTTGGCCTGCTCGGCTTCCGCTTCGCCCCGAAGAATCACCTGGAGCGCGCGCTTCAGCTCCGTGGGGCTCACTTCGCTGGCCACTTCGATTTCGCCCAGCTCCTGGCGCCGCGCCCTCAGTTCCCGGCGCGCTTCCGCCTGGACGTCGGCCTTCGAGGCCTCGACGCGGCGTTCGAGCTTAACGACTTCGCGCTCGAGAAAATGGACGCGCTCGACGGTCTGGTGAATCTTGTCGATCAGGCGCTTCTTTTCGAGCAGATTGAAATCGAGCTCGCGGACGAGCAGGGACATGCCGACGCGCATGCGGGCGAGCTTGTAACGGGCGTGCAGATAGGGGCGCCGCTTGGAACGCGGCACTTTTTCGAACTTGGCGGCCTGCCGCATGGCCAGGATGTAGAGCTTGCCGATCTTGTCGATCTGCTTCAGCGTCTCCTTGGTCTTCGCTTCGATGCTGTCTTCGGTGAGCTCTTCATCGTCGAACTGCACGATTTCCTTGATGGAGCGGGAACCGTTGCGCAGGTCTTCGCCCACCTGCACCAACTCCTTCAGGATGAGCGGAGCGCGCGTAATGGTCTTGAGGACGAGCAACTGGCCGCGCTCGATGCGCTTGGCGATGGCCACTTCGCCTTCGCGCGTGAGCAGCGGGACGGTGCCCATTTCGCGCAGGTACATGCGCACGGGGTCGTTGGTCTTTTCGAGCGTCCCCGGCGTCAGGTCGAGCTCGCCCTCTTCCTGCGCGGGCTCTTCCTTCACCTCCGGTGACTCGGAGGAATCGGCAGCCGCGAGAGCCGCCTTCGCGCTCGAGAGGTCCTCGTACACATCAATGCCGTACCGCTCGAAAGTCGAGAGTAAGTCGTCAATTTCTTCCGAAGAGTGAACTTCGGGGGGCAGGATATCGTTCACCTCATCGTAGAGCAGGTAGCCGCGCTCCTTGCCCATGGCGATGAGTTGACGTACCTGATCGTATTTTTCCTCGAGAGCTACCGTCACGCTTTTTTCTCCCCTTGGTGAAACCAGATGGCACGCATGTGCCCGTTCTCCCGCGCAAGCCGGCTGTGGTTAGACACTCCGGCGGCTGATTAAGTTAGCCCCACATGGATGGGTAAAGATAAATAAGACGTTCCTCGAACCCGGCCCCGCCCGGTGCCGTTTGCAAACTATTGCCCGCGCCTGCTTCCTCACTTGATATTTGATGCTGGACGCGTGCCGACCGTTTCCTCTAAAACCCACAAATACTATAGCATCGGCCAGCGGGCGTCAATAAAATGCTCTAAGTGAAAGAGTCTCTTGGAATTACAGGGCAGTGCCGCAATCAAACCGAGACGACTCTAGGGCAGGTGGCAGGACTTGATTCCCTGTTTTCCAAAATATTGCTGGTGGTACTCCTCGGCGCGGCAGAACTCGGATGCGGGCGCAATTTGAGTCACGATAGGCCGCTTCCAGACGCCCGCCTTTTCGAGCGCGGCCTTTGACTCGCGGGCCTCGGCTTCCTGCGCGGCGTCGTGGTAGAAAATCGCGGAGCGGTATTGCGTACCGAAATCCGGTCCCTGCTGGTTGAGCGTGGTGGGATCGTGGATTTTCCAGAACACCGCGAGTAGCTGCGAATAAGAAACTCGCGCGGGATCGTATTCCACTTCCACCGCCTCGGCGTGGCCGGTGGCCCCGGTGCACACGTCCCTATAGGACGGATTCTTCATGGTGCCGCCGGTGTAGCCCACGGTTGCCGAAGTGACACCCTCGACCTGCCGGAAAGCGTCTTCGACGCCCCAAAAACATCCCGCTGCAAAAGTTGCTTTGGCCACTGTCCACGACTCCTTACTCACTATTTGATCTCAGAAAGCCGAAAAGGATTCCGCCGCCGCGCGGCCGGGCATCAGGTCCCGAACGCCAGAGCGAGAAGCGTCTTCTGCTCGACCTCGTGCGCCTTGTGGGATCCCGTGGCCGGGCTGGCGCTCGCCGAGCGCTTCACGGAGAGCACCGCGCGCCCTCGCGCCAGCCGCTCGAGCCGCGGCAGAACGAAAGCGAGCGCGCCCATATTGCGCGGCTCTTCCTGCACCCAGATGAATTCCCGCGCATTCGCGTGGCGGTCCATCTCCGCGGCAAGTTCCGCTTCGGGAAAGGGATAGAGCTGTTCGAGAAGAACAATCGCCGTCGAGGCGTCCTTGCGGCGCTTTCGTTCCGCCTCCAGCTCGTGGCCGATTTTTCCGGTGCACAGCAGGACGCGCGCGGCGGACCCGTCGCCGGCATCCGGGATCACCGAGCGGAACCGGCCCGCCGTGAGACTTTCGAGCGCGGAAGAAGCCGCCGGGTTGCGCAACATGCTCTTCGGAGTGAACACGACGAGCGGCTTGCGCCACGTGCGCAGTGCCTGGCGCCGCAACAGGTGAAAATACTGCGCCGCCGTGGAGGGCTGGCAGATCTGGATATTGTCGCGCGCGGCAAGCTGGAGAAATCGCTCGATGCGCGCGCTCGAATGTTCCGGCCCCTGCCCCTCGTAACCGTGCGGGAGAAGCATCACCACGCCCGAAAGCAGACCCCACTTGTCCTCGCTCGCGGCAATAAACTGGTCAATGATAATCTGCGCGCCGTTCACGAAATCGCCGAACTGCGCTTCCCACAAGACGAGCGCTTCGGGAAAGTCGCGGCTGAAGCCGTACTCGAAGCCCAGAACGGAAGCCTCCGAAAGCGGCGAGTTGCAAATTTCGCACCATGCCGGAGGCTCGGCCAGATGTTCGAGCGACACATACTCCTCTTCCGTTTCAATATCCACCAGCGCGGCGTGCCGCTGATTGAATGTGCCGCGGCGGCTGTCCTGTCCGCTGAGGCGCACGGGAATTTTTTGCTTCAAGAGCGAGCCGAACGCCAGCGCCTCCGCCATTCCGAAATCAATGGGGCGCTCGCCACGCGCCATTTCGAGCCGCTGCTCGAGAAGCTTTTTCACCTTGGGATGAATATGGAATCCCTCGGGGTAAGCCGTGAGCGTTTCCCCGATGGCCCCCAACTCTTCTCGCGATACGGCCGTGTCCACTTCGAACGAAGCGTTGTAGCGACCGCCTTTGAAATCATTCCAGTAGCGCGGCAGGCGGCGCATAGCGGGATTTTTCTCGATCTCGCGGGCCTGCTTTTCCGCGGCGTCCAATTCATCGCGCACGCGCTGGACCAAAGACTCGGGATCGGCGCCGATTTGATCGGAGTAGATTTGCCACGCCGGCGGATGCGCCTGAATCTTGCGGTAGCGCAGGGGCTGCGTGATCGTGGGATCGTCCACTTCGCTATGGCCGTGGCGGCGATAGCCGACCAGATCCACCACCACGGACTCGCCAAACGCATAGCGGTAATCGAGCGCCATCCGCCCCACGCGCACCACCGCTTCCGGGTCTTCCGCGTTCACGTGGAAAATCGGCACAGGCAGCCGCTTCGCCAAATCCGAGGCGAAGCGCGAGGAATGGGCCTCCTGCGGCGGAGTGGTGAACCCGATCAAATTGTTCACCAGAATATGCACCGAGCCGCCCACCGAGTAAGCCGCGAGCGAAGCCATGTTCAGCGTCTCCGCCGCGATTCCCTGCCCGGCAAACGCCGCGTCCCCGTGCATGGTGACGGCAATCACCTGCTGCCGCCCCAGCGCCCCGCGCCGCGTTTGGCGCGCGCGCGTGCGGCCAATGACAACCGGGTCCACGGCTTCCAGGTGGCTCGCATTGGAGACGAGGTGCATGCCCAAGGTGCGGCCGCTCGACGCGGTGAAATCCCCGGTGGCACCCATGTGGTATTTCACGTCGCCGCCGCCCAGAATGCTGCGCGGGTCCACGTCCTCGAAGCGCGCGAAGACTTCCGCGGCGGCCCGGCCGATAATGTGCACCATCACGTTGAGGCGCCCGCGATGGCTCATCGCCAGCATGGCTTTTTCGGCGCCGCGCTCGGACGCCGCATTCAGGATGGCATCGAGCAACGGCACGAGCGCCGCGTCTCCCTCAAGCGAGTAGCGCTTCGTGCCCAGGAATCGCGTCTGCAAGACCTGCTCGAAAATTTCCGCGTGGATCAGCAGCTCGAGAATCCGCGCGCGGTCGAGCGCGGGCGCTTCCGATTCCATGCGCTGCTGGATCCACTGCCGGCGCTCGGGGTCCGGGATGTGCATGAACTCCGCGCCGATGCTTCCGCAATAGACGCGGCGGGCCGCTTCCGCCTCTTCACCCTCAACTTCCAGTTCGGCGACGGGAACCGGCCGGAGATCGCCCAGCGGGTCGAGCGAGGCCTGAAGGTATCCCCAGCGGCGGAATGAGTCCCAGATGCGCTCCCGCGCTTCTCCCCATGCTTCCGATTTCAACGTGGTTTGCTGCTGGCTCATGATGGTCCCCGAATGCCCGTGGTGCCGTACCCTCCTATTATCCCCTGTTTTTGGCTCCGGGCGTGCGCCTTCGTCGTCATGGTTATGCGCCCTGAATACGGGGAAAGCACATCAATAAACCGGGGGAGGAACCGATGAGAAGTTGCGAAATGGGGTGGCGCGGATAAACATGGACCTCGCGCGAATTGACTCCGGCTGGGGGGGAAACCTGTCCTTGGCGAGCCTACCCTTGCTCGCCTGCACGCGCCTCCCTGCCAATAGGGAGGTACGCGCGATATAGGGGGCGCCTCGAGCGCGGCGGGAAAACTATGCCGTTGCGCTGGCGCTACTGCCCAAGGACCGCCGCTGCTGGAAACATTCGCGGCAATAGACGGGGCGTCCCTGTGTAGGCTTGAAGGGAACCGTGGTTTCCTTGCCGCACTGTGAGCACACGGTCTTGGTCTCCACCCGCTGGACGCTTCCCGAACCCTGGCCATTGCCCTGCGCGCGGTTAGCCTTGCACGCCTTGCAGCGCTTCGGCTCGTTCTTGAATCCCTTGTCCGAGAAAAATATCTGTTCGCCCGCGGTGAAGACGAATTCGCCCCCGCATTCGCTGCACTTCAGGATCCTATCGTGAAATTCCATGGACTGCTCCGTGACCGTTGGGGGACACGGTCCGCAGCGGCACAGCGCGCGCAAACCGCCCGGAAGCCGCTATTTCCATCCACGGCTTCCCGGGCAAATTCACGCAAAGCTGATGGGAAAAACTCCCGTGATGCGATTACTTAATCCTGCTCACGCCGTTGCTTCTTACGGAGACGCTTACGCGAGAGGGCCTGCTTGGCTCGACGCCTCTCTCCGGGCTTCATGTAGTAGCTGTGCTTCTTTATTTCCTTGATAATGTCTTCCGACTGGACCTTTCGCTTGAAACGCCGGAGAGCGTTTTCCAAGGACTCACCCTCTTGAATAACAACTTCCGCCACGCGTATTCACCCCCGTCCCCTGAACGATTTGGTTTTGCTTTGGTAATGCAAACAGGCACTGTTTCCGCTTTCGAGAACAGTGCGTTGCCTCCGAACCCGCCCGGAACTTCAGGCCAATGCAAATGCCGGCCCGCTGGCAGGCTCCGAGTCATTAATCATGAAAACAACACCCCAATTGGCCGGTATGCACCGGCCCTTGACCACTTTATCTATCGGAGCCTACCCACAAGTCAAGGAATTTTATAGTTCGATGGGTCGGCGCCAGGGTGGCAGGGGTCGCGAGCCCTCGAGGTGAGATGGGCGGTCCCGGGTAGGTCCGCGGGGAGCCCGACGGTAGAAAAACTTTGCCGCGAGATGTTGGAACCGAACTAAAATGGTGCGCTTCGGGATGAGGCGTCTCCGGAAGAACCTTTCATGCCCTTGATGCGCAATGCGATTGGCGTTCTGCTGGCCGGCGGCCAGGGCGAGCGGCTCTGGCCGCTGACGCGCGATCGCGCCAAGCCCGCCGTGCCGTTCGGCGGCCTCTACCGCATCATTGATATTACGCTTTCCAACTGCCTGAACAGCGATCTGCGGCGCGTCTTCGTCCTCACGCAATACAAGGCCCTGAGCCTGAACCGGCACGTCCGGCGCGGCTGGTCTCCGCTGATGGGGCTGGGGGACTTCATCGAGGTGCTGCCGCCGCAGATGCGCGTTTCGCAGCACTGGTACCAAGGCACGGCGGACGCCGTGTATCAGAACATCTATTCCATCGGGAGCGAGCAATCGAATTACGTCTTCATTCTCTCCGGCGACCACATCTACAAAATGAATTACCAGAAGATGCTCGAGCAGCACGACGCCGCCGGTGCGGACGTCACCGTGGCGACGATTGAAATGGACCCGGCCACCGCGGCGGGCCAGTTCGGCATCCTCGAGACGGACGCGCACTGGCGCATCGTCGGATTCGAAGAGAAGCCGGCGCAGCCGAAAATTTCGCGAATTCATCCCGGCAAGACGAACGCCTCGATGGGCGTCTATCTTTTCAATACGCAGTTACTCGTGCCCATTTTGATTGCGGACGCCGAGAATCCGAACTCGTCGCACGATTTCGGGAAGGACATCCTGCCGCGCATCATCAACAAATACCGCGTCTTCGCCTACAACTTCTGCGACGAAAACAGGAAGGACAATTCGTATTGGCGCGACGTGGGAACGATCGACGCCTATCACGAAGCGAATCTCGACCTCACGTCCGTTTCGCCCGTATTCAATCTGTACGACAAGGGCTGGCCGCTGCACACCTGGCAGCAACAATATCCGCCGGCAAAGTTTGTCTTCGCCGATCCCACCCGCATGGGCGTGGCGCTGGATTCCATTGTGGCGGGCGGATCGGTGATTTCCGGAGGGCGCGTGGAAAAGTGCGTATTGAGCTACGACGTGCGCATCAATAGCTACAGCGAGGTGCAGGATTCCATCATTTTCAACCACGTGAACATCGGGCGGCGCTGCCGCATCCGCCGCGCCATCGTGGACCGGCATGTGAATCTGCCCGAAGGCACGGTGATCGGTTACGATCTGGAGGCCGACCGCGCGCGCTATACCGTCTCCGAGAACGGCGTCGTGGTGGTGGTCCGGCCGGAATCGCTGCTGGAGGAGCCCGAATAGCACGCGGGCCGCGTCCGGCTGCGCAGGATTTTCATTCGGTTTTAATGCCTCACAAAAACTTCACTCAGGGGGAATGATGTCTTCGAAAATCGCAAGCGTTCACGGACGGCAGATTCTGGATTCGCGCGGCAATCCCACGGTCGAAGCCGATGTCCGTCTGGAAGGCGGCGTCATGGGCCGCGGTGCGGTGCCTTCGGGCGCTTCCACGGGCGAGCATGAAGCCAATGAATTGCGCGACGGCGATAAATCGCGCTATCTCGGCAAGGGCGTGCTGAAGGCCGTGGGCCATGTGAACGCAGAAATCGCGAAGGCCGTCGCCGGGATGGACGCCTCCGATCAGAGCGCGCTCGACCGCCGCATGATCGAAGCGGACGCCACGCCGAACAAATCGAATTTTGGAGCAAACGCGATCCTGGCCGTCTCCATGGCTGCCGCCCGTGCGGCGGCAGCGGCCGCGGGCCAGCCTCTTTACAAGTATCTGGCGAAATATTCGAGCGATCCTTCCGCGAACACGCTGCCCGTGCCCATGATGAACATCGTCAATGGCGGGGCCCATGCGGATAATTCCGTGGACGTGCAGGAATTCATGGCCATGCCCGTCGGCGCGCCGAGTTTTCATGAAGCGCTGCGCTGGGGCGTGGAGGTGTTTCATCATCTGAAAGCCGTGCTGAAAAAGAACGGCTATTCCACGGCCGTCGGCGATGAAGGCGGCTTCGCGCCCAATCTGAAATCGAATGACGAGGCCATCGAGCGCGTGCTCGAGGCCATCACCGCCGCCGGCTATAAGCCCGGCGAACAGATCGCCATCGCTATTGATCCCGCATCGAGCGAGTTCTACGACCGCGCCAGCAAAAAATACATCTTCAAGAAATCGGACAAGTCCGCGCGAACATCCGAGCAGATGGCGGCTTTCTGGGAATCGTGGGTGAAGCAGTATCCAATTGTTTCCATCGAAGACGGCCTCTCCGAAGACGATTGGGAGGGCTGGAAGATTTTGACGCGTGCGCTGGGAAAGAAAGTCCAGCTTGTGGGCGACGATGTTTTCGTCACCAACCCGAAAATCTTCGCGCGGGGCATCTCCGAGGGCATCGGCAATTCGATTCTCATCAAGCTCAATCAGATCGGCACCGTGACCGAAACAATCGAGGCCGTGGAGATGGCGCGCAAGGCGGGCTACACCGCCATCGTCTCGCACCGCTCCGGCGAAACCGAGGACGCCTTCATCGCCGATTTCGTCGTCGCCATGGGCACGGGCCAGATTAAGACCGGCTCCGCGTCGCGCACCGACCGCATCGCCAAATACAATCAGCTGCTGCGCATCGAGGAGGAATTGGGCTCTGCGGCGCGCTTCCCCGGGCGCAAAGCGCTCGCTCCGCGCTAGCGCGCGGCGTGGCCGGCTCGCGTGTGCTAGACTGCCTTTAGAGGAACCTAATGGAGCAGGAATTCAAGGCGGTCATCGAGAAGAAGGGCCGATGGTATATCGGCACCGTTGAGGAAATCCCCGGCGTCAACACGCAGGGGCGCACGCGTGCCGAAGTGCGCCGAAATCTCAAGGAAGCCATCCTGCTCGTCCTCGCGCACCGACCGCACCGCCAAGTATAATCAGCCCATCCGAATCGAGGGAGAGTTGGGCAGTATTTGCCACTTCCCCGGCGCAGCGCGCTTGCTGGTTGGTGCGCTATTTCGATAGGTCTTTCCGTAAGCTATGTACCTGAGATTCATAGTCGGTGATATCGACGAAGATTCTAAGCGGGAACTGGGCGTGTTCCACGCCGTCGGCGATCTGCGCGAGCGCGGCGAACTTTCTGTACATGAAGAGGAACACCACGACATTCTTCGCGAATGGTTTAATGAGAATTTGGAAAAACCCACGCGTTTTACTGCATCTAAGCCTCCTTTTTATCGCAGGAAGAAAAAGGCGATTTCGTGGTTCAAGGACAGTGCGCATGAACACATCGCTCGGGTAAGGTCCTTGGTAGCCATACTGCAAAGCCACGGAGTTCATGTTCGGATGCTTAAAACGGACCGCGTCGGCTATGTGGTGTACGAGGATGAATACCAGATCGTAGCGGAGCCGTTTGCTGAGCAGCAGCGCTGATCTACCATCCCTCCGGGTTTGATTCTTTACGCTAACAACTCCCTTGCAACATCCAGTTGTCGTGCTAACGTAATTCGGCCATGACAAAACGACCGAAACCGATTGTGCTCACCGTGCTCGACGGCTGGGGCTACCGCGCCGAAACGAAGAACAATGCCATCGCTCTGGCGCGCAAGCCGCACTACGACCGCCTGCTGAAAGAGTTCCCGAACACGTTGATCCACACCTCGGGCCCGTTCGTGGGCCTGCCCGAGGGGCAAATGGGCAATAGCGAAGTGGGCCACATGAACATGGGCGCGGGCCGCGTGGTGCGCATGGACATCACGCGCGTCGAGGCGCTTATATCGAGCGGCGAGCTCCAGCGCCAGCCGCTGCTGCTCGACGCCATGGAACGCGGACGCGCCCAGCAGCTGCACCTGCTTGGACTCCTGAGTGACGGAGGCGTCCACGCGCACATCGAGCATCTGTTCGCGCTGCTGCGCATGGCGCGTGAAAACCAGGTGAAAAATGTTTTCGTCCACTGCTTCATGGATGGACGCGACACGCCGCCCGAGAGCGGCATCGGCTTCCTCCAGCAGCTCGAGCAGAAGATGCGCGAATATGGCGTGGGCCAGATCGCGAGCGTCAGTGGGCGCTACTACGCGATGGACCGCGACAACCGCTGGGAGCGCATTGAGAAGGCCTATCGCGCGATGGTCCATGGCGATGCCGAAGCGAAATTCAGCGATCCCATCGCGGCGATCCGCGCGAGCTATGAAAAGGGCGTGACGGATGAATTCGTCGTCCCGGCGGTGATTACCACGCAAGCGGCCCCGGGAAAACCGGCCGTCCCTCGCGGCGTGATTCGCGACGACGATGCCGCGATCTTCTTCAATTTCCGCGCCGACCGCGCCCGGCAGATCACGCGCGCGCTCGTCGAACCGGGCTTCGACAAATTCGCCGACCCCACTCGGCCGAAAAATCTAGCGTTTGTGGCCATGACGCAGTATGAGAAGACCTGGCCGTGGCTGCGCTACATCCTCGCGCCTGAAAAACTCGAACACATTCTGGCCAACGTCTTCGCCGAGCTGGAATTCAAGAACCTGCGCGTGGCTGAAACGGAGAAATACGCGCACGTCACATATTTCTTCAATGGCGGAGTCGAGAAGCCGTTTCCGGGGGAAGAGCGCGTGCTCGTGCCCTCGCCGAAAGTTCCCACCTACGACCTGAAGCCGGAGATGTCCGCCGCGGGAGTGGCGGACGCCGTGATTCACGCCATCGAAAAGGGCGATTTCGACGCGGTCGTCATGAATTTCGCCAACGCGGACATGGTGGGCCACAGTGGCAATCTCGAAGCCACAATCAAGGCCTGCGAAACGGTGGACGAATGCCTGGGGCGAATTTTTCAGGCACTGCGCCCGCGCGGCGGCGCATGGATTATCACCGCCGACCACGGCAACGCTGAAACGATGCTGGATCCCACCACGGGCGGCCCGCACACCTACCACACCACGAACCCGGTGCCGTTCATCCTTGTGAGCCAGGACGGCCGCGCGCGCTTGCAGCCCGGCGGCTCGCTCCGCGACATCGCGCCCACTCTGCTCGGCATCCTTGGAGTGGCGGAACCGGGCGAAATGACCGGCCGCGATCTGCGTGTGCCGCAGGGCGATTAGTTCCCGGAAGAAATAACCTGCGAGGAGTAGCCGCGCCGGGCATACACGACCACTTTTTTCTGTTTGCCCTTTTTGTTGGCGAGCGTCAGGGGATTGCCCCGGTCGTCCACCACGTCCACACGGAGCAGGTGATACTTTCCGTCATGCGGCGAAGAGGGCGAGAAACCCATCGTGTACTGGTTGCGAAGAAAGGCCGCGACGGAGCTGAAGATCTCGCCCATCTCGCCCTGGAACCGTGGGAACCACGCGTAGCCGCCGGTCCAATTGGCGAATGTCGTCAGCTCATTCTTGGCCTGCAGGTAGCTGATGTCGTTGCCCTGCCCGTACAGTTCAATTTCCTCACCCATGCCGACGCAGAAAATCGTCGTGTCGGTTTCTTTCACGCGGTGGTACGTTTCATCGAGTGTGTGCCGGCTCAGCGTGTCGAAGCCCGTGGCGATCACCAGGATGGCCTTTTTACCCCTCACGTCGCGCATGTCGTCGAGCGTTTCGAGCACGGAGTCGAAAAGATTATCTTCGCTGAATCCCGGGTAGCCCAGCGTGGCGATGGCCTGCTCGACTTCATTCTTGTTTTGCGTGAAATCCACGCGAATCGTGGTTTTCAGATCGAAGGTCTTCAGCGCCACCCAGTCCTGCGGGTTCAAGTGCCCCAAAAAGTTGTAGGCCCACTCCTGGGCCTTATAACCAAAATATCCCCAGGCGCGGCTGCTGAACTCCATCAGGATGCATATCGTGATGGGCGCGCTCGAGGGCGCGAAGTTCGTGATTTCCTGCGGCTGGTCGTTGTCGAAGATTCGGAAGTTTTCCTTTTTCAGGCCGGTGACGATGTTTCCCTCCTGATCCGTCACGGTAGCGTCCACATTCACCAGGTTCGTCTCGACGGAAATCGAAACCTGCGGCGGCGGAGGCGTCTTCGCTTGCGGCTGGCTCTGCGGCGGCGTGGTCGGAGGCTTGGGCTGCTGTGGCGGCTCGGCAGGAGGAGCCGTTTGCGGGCCTTCTTGTTGGGCGAGCGCCGCGGTCACGGCGCGCGGAGGAATGCCCAGCGCCACAACGATAGTTCCCAGGAGGACGGCCCGAACCCATGCGGCAGGTTGCATGTTCCCCTCATTCGCCTTAGATGCCGCCTCGGGCATGCCCGGATGGGTGATTGCAACGGGGAAAACACGCCACCCAGCGCCCCCGGAAGGCCTCACGCCTGCATGATAGTATCAACTGTCGCTTGCACGGCGATGAATTTTCAGATTCGCGGGAGGACAAAAAGGATGGCGCGCAAGGCCGGCCTGATTTCCGTACTCATGCTTCTCGGTATTCTAGTTTGTGCCGCGCAAATCCATGCGCAGGCGGTGCCGACGCAGATCGCCGCTCCACCGTCCACCGACCTCTCGAAGCTCGATAGCGACGCCCTTCAGTGGCTGCAGGATTTGCTCCGCATCAACACGGCGAATCCCGCGGGCAACGAGCAGGCCGCCGCGAAGTACGTCTCCGGCGTTCTCCAGAGCGAGGGAATCGCGTCTGAAACCTACGAAAGCGCGCCCGGGCGCGGATTTCTTGTGGCGCGGCTATCGTCCAGCGCCGTTCCGGACCCATCGCGTGCGCTCTTGCTCGTGGCCCATCTCGACGCGGCTGCGGCGGATAAAAATATACTGGCGGCGAATCTCGCCGTCTTCATCGAGCTGAAACGCTCCGGCGCGCGGCTCAACCGTGACGTCATCCTGCTCGTCCAAGGCGATGAAGATGGCGGCGAAACCGGCATGAAGTTCGCCACGGAGAAATACTGGGACAAAATCGCGGCGGGCTTTGCGCTCAACGATGGCGGCCGCGTCGTCCTCAAAGATGGAAAAATCCGATACGTAGCCGTGCAGGCCAGCGAAAAAACGCAGGTGAGCATGGACATAATCGCCAAGGGCGCGTCCGGCAGCGCCTCGGTGCCGGCGGTGGACAACGCCATCGTACATCTCGCCTCCGCCATCGAAAAGATTGCCGCCTACGAAGCTCCCGTCCAATTCAATACCGTGACGACCGCCTACTTCGAAGGCCTGGCTACGGCGGAAGACGAAGACACCGCCAAATGGATGCGCGCGCTTGAAACCTCCGACCGCGCCGATCACGCCGCGCGATGGATATCGAGCGCCAATCCCGCATGGAACGCCATGCTGCGCGACACGATTTGCCCGGCTGCGCTGCAAGCAGGGAAACTCCCCGGCGTGGTGCCGGCGGAAGCGCGCGCCACGCTCGACATCGGCCTGCTCCCCGGCGATTCCGTTGATCCACTGCTCGCCAAATTGCGCGAACTCGTGAACGATCCCCAGGTGCGATTCGAAGAGGCACCGGGCGCGACCGAGACCGCACCTTCCTCGTCGCTCCCTTCGAGCCTTTACACGACAATCTCAAGCGTAGCCGCGCAGCAATTTCCCGGCGCGGTGATTGTGCCCATGATGTCCCCGGAAGCCACCGATTCGACGCCCCTGCGCATGCGCGGCGTGCAAACCTACGGATTGGTGCCCTTCCCGCTCACCGAAGACGCCCTCGCGCGCATCCACAGCGCGGACCAGAGCATTCCATCCGATTCCTTCCGCCAGGGAGTGCAGTTTCTCTACAGCATCGTCAGCGGTTTCGCGGCCGCCAGGTAACGGAACATGAAAAAACGCAGGGCCAAGATTGTATGCACGCTCGGACCCGCCACATCCTCCGCCCAAATGATCGATCATCTGGTGCGCGCGGGGATGGATGTGGCCCGTCTCAATTTTTCGCACGGCACGCATGACGAGCATGCGCGCGCCGTGTTCCTCGCTCGCCGCGCTTCCGGACACCACGAAAAGCCCCTCGGCATCCTCGCGGACTTGCAGGGGCCGAAGATTCGCACCGGCGCGCTCGAGCGCGGCGCGCCCGTGCGCCTGCGCTTCGGGCAGCGCTTCACCCTTACGACGAAAAATATTATCGGCACGGCGGAAGCCGTGAGCACCACGTTTCGCGCTTTGCCCGAGTCGGTCCACAAAGGCGACCGCATTCTGCTGAGCGACGGCCAAATCGCATTGCGCGTGCTCTCCGTGCGGGGGCGTGAAGTCGTTTGCCACGTGGAAGACGGCGGGGATCTGCGGGAACATCAGGGCATCAACCTGCCCGGCGTGAAACTGAAAATTCCCTCGCTCACGCCGAAGGACCGCAAAGATCTCGCTTTTGCGCTTCAACTGGGCGCGGATTACATCGCGCTTAGCTTCGTGCGCACCGCGGCGGACGTGCGTGCCGCGAAAGCGGTGATCGCGCGCGCCGGGAAGAACACCCCGGTGATTGCCAAGCTGGAAAAGCCCGAAGCGATTGAAAATCTCGATGAAATTTTAAGCGTCGCGGACGGCGTCATGGTGGCGCGGGGAGATCTGGGCGCGGAGATGAGCCCGGAAAAAGTGCCCGTGGTGCAAAAACAGATTATCTCGCGGGCGCGCAACGCGCTCGTCCCCGTGATCACCGCCACGCAGATGCTCGATTCGATGCAGAGGAATCCGCGGCCTACGCGCGCGGAAGCCTCCGACGTCGCCAACGCCATCTTTGACGGCAGCGACGCCCTCATGCTCTCGGGCGAAACGGCCTCCGGCAGCTATCCGCTCGAAGCCCTGGCCATGATGGACCGCATCATCCGCGAAGCGGAAACGAGCATCACCGACCCGCCGCGCCCCGCGCGCTTCGCCGAACTGCACATCGCCGAAACCATCGCCGAGGCCATCTGCCATGCCGCTGAAGAACTGCGCATGAAGCTTGTGGTGGTATTCACGGAGACCGGCTTTTCCGCGCGGCTCGTTTCCAAATATCGCCCGCCCGCGCCGATCGTGTGCTTCACGCCGAATCCGGATACGCGCCGGCGTCTGAGCCTGCTCTGGGGCGTGTTGCCGAGGCGCATTGCCGGCATTCGTTCCATCGAGGAGCTCGCCAAAGTGGCGGAAGAACGCCTGCGGGAAGAGCGGCTGGTGCGGCGCGGCGATATCGTGGGGATCATCGCAGGCACACCGCTCGGTGCGCATGGCAGCACGAACCTGATGCGCATCCTGCGCGTCGGCGGAGGATTCATCCGCCGGTCATTCCTCGGCCGCAAGCCCGCCGAATCCCGCCGCCGATCTAGCCGATCTAATTGACGCGGTTCGCAACCTCACGAATCACGCTCAGTTAACCCAACTATCCGGCCGCGTCGGCGGCTTATCATCATGATCGCGGACGTACACCTCGAACTTCTTCCGCAACCTGCGCCGCTTCCAATCCGAATAATAATTGCGCACGCCGAATAGATACGACCCCCGGCGCAGATACAAATAGCCCGCCAGCATCCCGCCCAGATGACACACGTGGCTGACGTTGTCGCCGGAAACCCCAATGGTGCTGAAAAATTCGATCGCCCCCATGACCAGCACAAACACCCACATGGACACCGTCACCGGCAGCGGAAACACCCAGATCTTGCGGTGCGGCATCACGATCGCGCAGGCCAGCAGGATTCCGTAAATCGCCCCCGACGCGCCAATCGTCGAATTCGCGGCCGTGCCCAGCCCGTGCGGGTCGAGCAGCGTCCTCACGGTCAAATCCACCAGGCCCGCGCCCACCCCGCACACCAAAAAATATGTGGTGAACCGCCGCGCGCCCCACATATGCTCCAGATCGGCGCCGAACATCGCGAGATACAGCAGGTTCAGCAGGATGTGCATGATTCCGGCGTGGAGAAAAATGTAAGTGAAGGGCTGCCACAGGCGGAATAGGTGCGTGACGGCAACGGGGACCAGGCCGAACCATCCGAGCCAGAAATTCCATCCCGCCGCGCCGAAGAGCAGCCGCGAAATTTCCTGCGCCAGGAAAACGCCGACGCACACCAGGCAAATTGTCTTGATGGCTCGCGGAAAGTAGCCGCTCAGGTCGAACCGATAGCCGTAGCCGCGCGAAAACGGGGGCATGGCATTCCAGTCTAGTGGCATCCGCCGCCGGAGTCAAAGCGGTGTGATTTCCGGTGGTGGGTCAGTTTGAATTTTTTAGATCGTGACACAAAAAGCCAAAATTCAAACTGACCCACTACGGGGTTCCCGATTCTCGAAGCCGGTGAATACCGCCAGGATTGCCCAAAAACGGGTGAAACGAGGTTAGCTATGGTTCGCGGTGACGACGAGCCGCTCCGCTTCGGCGACCAGTTGAAGATACTTGCGCTGTGAGAGATTTTTCTTAAGCGCCCCGTGCTTTTTCATCGCGCGAATCTGCAGATCAATATAATCTTTTGCGGCCTTCTTCGCCGCGCGCCGGTCGATTGCCGGAGCTGCCGTTTTCTCTCGCTCGTTAACGCTCATGGCCTTGCTCACTTGCTTCGAAGATATTGGTAAACGACATATTCCGCAAAATACTTTCTGCGCTTCTGTTGTTCGGCCTCTTCAATCTTGGGTGTTTCCTCCGCCTGATGCTTCAGAAGGACGTCGTTGGCCTCAAGCACTAGAAGGAGGGCATTTGCAATATCATCCTCTCCCGGTTCTCGGCCTTCCGCTATCCCATACTTGGCAAAAGAATACGCGATTTCGGCATACTTTAGCCAAGCGAGATTGTTCTTCTCATATAATTTATCATACCCGCCCTGCTTCAGTATCTTCCTTTTGTACTCCGTTAGACCCACGCGCGTCACCTTTTATTATATGGAAGCAATGAGTCCGCATATGCCGATGAGAGCCGTGAGCGCAAGCGATATCTCCAGATCACACAGCAGGCTCCCTGCGCCCCACGGGTTTCCTTTGAGGATACGGACACAGAGGAAGGCGAGCCCCAAATCGCCTAGAAAAGAGACCAAGGTTACGACGCAAAGAATCTTGAACCGGGTCTTATATTGGGACGCCACCGAAGCGGTCTTCGTAAGAAGAAACCCGGCGAATACGAGCAATAAGCCGGCGAGGCCAATCTCGCTCTGCAACACGGCCAAAATGGTGTTGTTGTCCGGCACGCCGCGCGCACTATATCACCCAACTGTGTACTGAGTCACTACCAGCCGGTCAGCATTGAATGCGTAAGTCAAGAACTCGATGTAAACTCTCTCATTCGCCGTGGTACAAACACTCAGGCCGGTCACCGCCACCTCAACCAATGCCACGGCCCCAGCCAAAAGCCATTACACCGTGCTGGATGGTCTGCGCGGCGTCGCGTCTTTGATGGTTATTGTGTATCACCTGTGCGAAGCGAACGGACACGACAACCGATTTACACAACCTGTGAACCACGGATATCTCGCGGTCGATTTCTTCTTTTTGCTTTCCGGTTTTGTCATCGCCTACGCATACGACAATCGCTGGGGCACAATGACGCAGTGGAACTTCTATAAACGTCGGCTGATTCGGCTTGAGCCGATGGTGATTGCTGGAGGCGTCGTCGGAGCTGTGCTCTTTTACATCCCGAAAGGGCCCACCTTCCCTCTGATTGCACATACACAGTGGTGGCAGGTCATCCTCGTCATGCTCATCGGCTTTACGCTCATCCCTTTGCCGACCTCAATGGACATTCGCGGCTGGCATGAGATGTTTCCCCTCAATGGCCCCCAATGGTCGTTGTTTTACGAGTACGTCGCCAATATCCTCTACGCCATCGGGCTTCGCAAACTATCGAACCGGCTACTCGGCGTATTCGTAGCCCTGGCTGGCCTATTCCTTCTCCATCTCGCCGTGCTGAGTCCTCACGGCGATGTGATTGGAGGCTGGTCGGTCACCTCCAAACAGCTTCATATAGGTTTCGCTCGCCTCCTCTACCCGTTCTTCGCTGGAATTCTTCTGATGAGGATTGGGAAACGAATCGAAATAAAACATGCTTTTGCCTTTTGTAGCCTGCTGCTGATTGTGGCCCTCGCATTGCCTCGATTCGGCGGTACCGCGCATCTGTGGATGAATGGACTCTATGAATCATTGTGCATCCTCTTCCTTTTCCCTCTGATTGTCGCGATCGGAGCTGGGGAAAAAAAGGTGGATGGTGCGTCTATCCGGATTGCTCGATTCTTTGGGGATCTCTCCTATCCGCTCTATGTAACCCACTACCCCCTGATCTTTATCTATACCGCTTGGATCGCCGAAGATAAGCCGGCTCCTCTGCTCTCGGCCGAGGTTGGAGTGGCCCTTGCTATCGTTGCGATTATCCTTGCCTATGCTTGCCTCAAACTCTACGACGAACCACTGCGCCGCTGGCTTAGTAAGAGGTTTCTCCCGAGAACCGCGTAACGCCGTGGCTCCAAATGCAAACATCGTCCAACAGTGAGGAAATTTTGGGTAACGCTAATGTAAGTCCCTCATTTGCAATCACCCGCACCGCGACGATATTCCGGGTAGTGCGTCACTGTGCGTGGCACAGCCACTCCTGGTTGTGCGCGCCGCCGGATACCCCGACCTGCGTTCTCAGGCAAGGGTGCCCACGCCACCAAAACCAAGATGCCCTGGCAAAGTGGCTCACTGCCAGATTCCGGAGCAGAAGAATCAATTTCTAATCGACACAAAATGGGGCCTTTTTATGTGCCCTATGATGGTGCAATCAGGCGGCCGGCGTCTGCCGTCGCCGCCGGAGGCAAAGACGTCAGGATTGCCGAAGCTTCTTGCGCGCGGAAAGGAAGAGCGAAATGGCGAGCAGCACGAAGAGCACAACGCCCAGCACCGGCGCGTGGCTCCAGTGCGGCATGAATTTTTCACCGAAGGCGAACATTCCCGCGGGCCAGGGCAGGCGCAGCACGCTCGCGAGCCAATGTGGGACGTGGCTGCTCAACTCCGGGTCCTGCAGCAGGTTGATGGCAATGGCCAGCAGGCCGAACACGCCCCCGGCGGCGATCAGGCCGCTCGCATACAGCGACCCGGGGCTCACTTCGCTCTCCGCGCCGCTTTTTTTCTCCGCGCTCCCATTTTTCTCCAGACTATACTCAGCGAGCCAGCGCACCATCCCTCCGGCGAACATCGCCATGGTCGTCGCAATCGAAATATACGTGCCCACCGCAAACGGCAGCGAGCGAATTCCCAGCAGCTCGACGGCGATCACCAGAAAAACTCCCAGAAACACGAGCCGCCACGGCAATCGCCGGTTCAGGATTCCGCTGATCACCGTGGCCATCAACCGCGCCTGCGGAGCGGCGGCGCGATCGCTGCCGATTCCCTGCACCCACTGAATTTCGATTTCGCGCGTTGCGGGATCGTAGAGATATTTTCCGTCGGGAATTGCAGTCGCGCCGATGGCGTTCACCAGCACGTACGTTTTGCCCGCATGCGCATAGCTTTGCTCCTGCAGCTCCACGCCCGCCGGCGGATGATTGATGTCGAGCGCAATCTGAATCGGCTTGTATTGCGCGAGGCCCACGTTCATCAGAATCAGCGTGCCGCCGATGGCCAGCGACGAAACCATCACGCCGATCACCAGTCCGATCTGCTGCCAGTAGGGCGTCGCGCCCACCAGGTAGCCGGTCTTCAAGTCTTGCGACGTCGCGCCGGCCATCGCCGCGGCGATGCACACCACGCCGCCGATCGTCAGCGCGAGCACGGCGTAGGCGCTCGCCGTCCAGTGCGCCACGAGAAACATCGCGCAAGTGGCCATCAGCGTGGCAATCGTCATCCCGCTCACGGGATTCGACGAGTTGCCGATCAAGCCGCTGATGCGCGAAGCGACGGTGACAAACAAGAATCCGAAAACCACCACAAAGAGCGCGGCGAGCAAATCCGCGAATGCGCCGGTCTGCGCGCCGGGAATCGACTTGAATTTCAGCAGCGCCCACATCATGGCCAGAATCACGGCCGAGCCTACGACCACAAAGCGCATCGAGAGGTCACGTTCAGTCCGGCGCGCTTCCGAGGCCGCTGCGTGCTTGGCGCGCACGTCCTTCCATCCCGCGCTCAGCGCCGCAAGAATCGTCGGCATCGTTTTGATGAGCGTGATCAAGCCGGACGCGGCCACGGCCCCCGCGCCCACCGGGCGGATGTAACTCGCCCATAGCTGGTCGGGAGTCATCTGCGGAATGGGCACGGTGCTCGGATAGAGCGCGACGCCCGGCGCGAGCGAGCCGAAGAATCGAATCGTGGGCATCAGCACCAGCCACGAAATCACGCCGCCGGCGAAAATAGTGCCGGCCACGCGCGGCCCGATGATGTAGCCCACGCCGAGATATTCCGACGTGATAGCCGCGCGAAACGACGCGCCCGGCAGCCACCCCGGCTGATACTCCGGCTGCCCCGGCCACATTCCCAGCGTGTTCATGCAGAACGTATAGACGCCGCCGAGTCCCAGCCCCCAGAAGACGCGCCCCGCGAACGACCCGCCGCGCTCCCCCGCCACCAGCACGTCCGCGCAGGCCGTGCCCTCGGGAAACGCCAGATTGCCGTGCTCCTTGACGATGAGCTGCCGCCGCAGCGGAATCATGAACAGGACGCCCAGCCATCCGCCGATCAGCGCCAGAAAGAAGATGCGCCAGTATTCCGTGTTGAGCGAAAATCCCAGAAAAATCAGCGCCGGAATGGTGAAGATTACGCCCGCAGCCACCGATTCGCTGGCCGAGCCGGTGGTCTGGACAATATTATTTTCGAGAATTGTCGAGCGCCCGAACGCCCGCAGGATGCTGATGGAAAGGACGGCGATGGGGATGGACGCGGAAACCGTCAGCCCCGCGCGCAAGCCCACATACACCGACACGGCCCCGAAAAGAATTCCGAAGAGCGCGCCAAGCACCACCGCGCGAAGGCTGAACTCCCGCAGACTTTCGCCCGCATCCACGTAGGGGCGGAATTCGCCCGGCGGCGCCGTCGAACTCCAAGGCTTCGTCGCCATGTAATCCCTCCCCCGGCGCTTTCCCGCATACAAAAGGGAGAAGTTAGCACTAGATGTGCGCGCAGGCAAAGCGCAATCGCGCGCGTTCGCCGCAGGTTATTGACAAGAAGGGGAAGTACGGGTAGCTTTGCGAACACTTCACTGCTTGGATAGAAACTCACGCCTTCCCTGTGGTCAACCGGGAAGGGGCCCAACAACTGGGCCGCATCCGCGGGAGAAAGGAAGTGGCTCTCATCATGCGCCGCATTCAACAATTCTTCGCTGCGTTGGCAATCGTGTTCGCGTTTGCGTCCGCGGCCCTGGTCCGACCGGCGCGAGCAGGCGACGAATGGCTGCCTGTACCGCCCGAGGATCTCGCCCTCAAGGATAATCCCGCCGATCCCGGCGCAGACGCCATGATCCTCTACCGCGAGAGCACGGTGAATGCCAGTGATATCGCGGGGAAGGGAGATTCCGATGAAGAGTATCTTCGCATCAAAATTTTCACCCAGGAGGGCACGAAATACGCCAACGTCGAAGTGGACTTTGTGAAGTCTGAGCCGAAAATTTCGTTCGATTCGTATAGCGCCGGATTGCAGGTTCAAGGCGTCCGCGGGCGCACGATTCATCCCGACGGCAGTATTGTCCCCTTTAACGGCAAGGTGCTCGTAAAGGAAGTCGAGAAGGAAGGAGGGTCGAAGGTTCTGGCGGCAACTTTCTCGCTCCCCGATGTCCAGCCCGGCAGCATTATCGAATACAAATATGATAAGCAGGGAGAACCCGGATGGATTCACGGCGAGGAATGGACGGTTTCACAAGATATCTTCACGCGCGAGGCTCACTTCATCTTCATTCCACCTGCCGAATTCACTGGCTACATTCCCTTTTATAGGGTGTATGGCTTGCCTGCCAATGAAATGCCAAAGTGCGGCGTCGGCGTAAACAATTCCTGCGTCATGGTGGCCCGGAATATTCCGGCCGTCGTGGAAGAACCGCTGATGCCGCCTCGAAGGGCGCTGGAGGCGTACGTAGGGTGGTATTACAAGGACCTCGGCGGATCTCAAGGGGAAAGCCCGGAGCAATTTTGGAAAGACACAGGCGGAAAATGGAATGCTGCGCTTGACGATTTCACAAATAAGAAGAGCGCGCTCAGCCAGGAAACCTCCCGGATCATAAGCCCGGACGACTCTCCCGAGATAAAGTTGCGTAAGATTTACGCGCGCGTCCAGCAAATCCGCAATCTAAATACGGAGCAAGCCAAGACGGATAAGGAACTAAAGGCGGAAGACATAAAGCAAAATTCAAATGTCGAGGATGTTCTTAAGCACGGTTATGGATACGATCGCGAAATCAATTTTCTGTTCGTCGGCCTCGCGCGAGCCGCCGGATTCGAGGCGACCGAAATATATCTCGCCCCTCGAAGCAATATCTTTTTTGTCTCGCTGAAACAGGAGGATGCGGAACAATTGAATGCCGACATCGCATGGGTCCGCGCCGGCGGGAAGGAATATTACCTGGATCCCGCCGCCCGCTTTTATCCGTTCGGCCTCCTCCCATGGGACGAGACGGATGCGGGCGGCATCCGACTTACAGATCGTGGCGGCGATTTCCTTTTTACTCCGCAGCCAGTCTCGTCCGATGGGACGCTGATCCGCCACGCCGATCTCGATTTCAGTGACGACGGCGCAGCCACGGGGAAGCTTCAAGTGGACTTCATGGGCCAAAGGGCCGCTCTTCTTCGCGGATCAAAACATAACGAGGATGAAACCGGCCGGAGGAAGGACCTGGAGGATGAGATAACGAGCTGGCTGCCGACAGGTGCATCCTTCGAGCTCACGACCATCGCAAATTGGGACGATACGGCTCAACCACTGCACGTCGAAGGCACCATGAAGGTTCCCGGCTTCGGCAGCGCTGTGGGACGGAGGATGATCGTGCCGATCGGCCTGTTCCAAGCTGAGCAAGTAAAATCGTTTGCTTCGGAGAAGCGCGTAAATCCCATTTATCTCCATTTCCCGTATGAGGAGATGGATGAAGTGACTATCCACGCGCCCGCAGGTTATAAGATTGAGACCGTCCCGGCCGGCCAGAACATCAATCGGGGTGCTGTCTCGTACGAAATTTCAATGAGCCAGCAACCGGATGCAGTGCAGGTAAAGCGGCACCTGACGGTAAATGGAGTGATGTACCCGAAGGACGTCTATCCGGCGTTCCGAGCTTTTTTTGGTTTCGTGCGAACGAACGACAATGCCCAAATGGTGTTCCAAGGCGGCAAATCTGCCAATAATAATTAGTCCGCGTTCGCGGCTTGTATTCCTGGCAGCGATCGCCTCATTCGCCATGCCGGCGCGCGTATGGTGTTCGGCGCCGGACTGGCTTCGCGCCGCAGCCCAGGAAAAGCTCGCGGATTATCCAAAAGAGACGGTCGCCGTCGTTCTCCTGGATGAGGAGCAGATCAACGTCAAGGATAACGGCGAGATTGATACCCTCTACCGCCGCGCGTTTCGTATTTTGCGCCCCGAGGCCCGCGAGCATTACAGCGGGATCACAGTTACTTTCGACGATGAGACCAAGATTGCGTACATGAAGGCGTGGACGATCACGTCCGATGGGCACGAAATGGAAGTGAAGGACAAAGACGTTGTCGAGGGTGGAGACTCCAGCTCGGGAATCGAGTTCAATGACAGCCGCTACAAGATCTTGCAGTTCCCCGAGCCGAATCCGGGCAGCATAATCGGCTACGAATACGTGCAAAGAAATCGGCCCTTTGTTTTTGAGGATGATTGGCGATTTCAGGACCCCCTCCCGATCAAAACAGCGCGGCTTTCCCTACGCATTCCCACGGACTGGGAATACTCCACCGAGTGGTTCAACTATGCGGAACAGAAACCTCTGGATTCAGGGACAAATCAACATACATGGGAACTTCACGATATCCCTGCCGTGGAGATAGAGCCCGAAATGCCCCCATGGGGAGCCGTCGCGGGGTGGGTTGGCGTGAAGTATTTCCCACATGACCCGGCCATGCGAGCGAGGTCATCCGGCTCATGGAAGGACGTGGGCCTTTGGTATGACGGCCTGACGCAATCGAGCCTAATCGTTACTCCTGAAATCAAGCAGAAGGTTGCGGAGCTTACGGCTGGGCTTTCAGACCCGCTTGAAAAAATACGCGCCCTAACGCAGTACATGCAGCGGAACATCCGCTACTACGCCATCGAACTAGGCATTGGCGGATACCAGCCGCATCTCGCGGGAGAGGTTTTCGCCAATCAATATGGAGACTGCAAGGACAAAGCCACGCTCCTCAGTTCGATGCTCCGCGAAATCGGGATTGAGTCGTATTACCTGCTCGTTGATTCAGACCGCGGTGTAGTCCATCCAAGCTATCCCTCCATATACTTCAATCACATGATCCTGGCAATCCGTCTTCCCGATAACGTCAGTGACGCGACGCTCTACGCCATCGTGAAAGACCCGCAGCTCGGTCGCCTGCTCATCTTCGACCCCACGAATGAATATGTGCCGCTCGGCTACTTGCCCTGGTACCTTCAGGACAATTATGGTCTGCTGGTTACACCCGATGGAGGGGAATTACTTTCGCTACCGCTGTTACCCCCGCTAGAAAACCGGCTGCTGCGCACCGCTAAATTTATCCTCGATCCTGCCGGGGATCTCTCCGGCACAGTCCAGGAAGCTCGTTGGGGAGGTCCGGCGGCGGCGGATCGCCAGGAAATTCTGGAGGGAACTCCCGCGAAGCGCGCCGAGTTTTTTGAGAATTTTCTAGGAACCTTCTTAAGCAATTTCTCTCTGACGGAAGCATCCATCGGAGATCTCGACCACTACGACCAGACTCTGCGCTACGATTACAAATTCATCTCGGCAGGATACGCGAAAGTGGCTGGCGACTTGCTCATCCTGCGCCCACGGATCCTGGGCGATAAATACACAAATTTATTGGCCCTGTTCGCCGAGAAGAAACCACGCATGTATCCCGTCGAATTCCATGAAGCGACGCGCCAGGATGACATCTTCGATATCACCCTGCCACAGGGGTATATCGTGGACGAGCTTCCGAAGCCCGTCCAGGCAAGCTGCGACTACGCGACGTACCACAGCGAGATCCAGGTGGTGGGAGATACTCTGCACTACAAGCGCACATTTGAAATCAAAGACGTAATGGTGCCCGTGCAGAAACTCCCGGAGATTCAGAATTTCCTCGAACAGGTTGCGGCGGACCAGCAGTCGGCCGCCGTACTTCGCCGCGCGAATCCCTGAAAATGCTTTGGCCGCTTGCGGCGGCTTAGCCTTTGGCGCTTAGGCTTTCGCGGACGCGGTCGCTCAGCGCCTTGCCGTCAATGGCTTTGCCTTCCAGACGCGCGCGCGCCGCCTTGATCACGGCGCCCATTTGCTTCAGTGAGTCCGCGCCTGTTTCAGAAATCGCCGCCGCGACGGCCTGTTCAATATCAGCGTCGCTGGGCGCGGCGGGCAGATATTCCTCGATGATGGCGATTTCCTTCGTCTCTTTCGCGGCCAGGTCCGGCCGGCCGCCGCGCGTGAATTGATCCACGGACTCGCGCCGCTGCTTCACCATCGTCTGCAGCACCTGCAGCGACTCCATGTCGTCGAGCGGCTTCATTTTCTCGATTTCCTTGTTTTTCAGCGCGCTTTTCATCATGCGCAGCACGCTCAGCCGCAGCTCGTCCTTGCCCTTCATGGCCCCGGTCAAATCGCCCTGGATGCGTTCGATGTAGCCCATTCGTTTTCTCTCCGGCCGCCAAGAATAGCACACGCCTCCGCGCCGGCATCCTCAATTGACACGGGCGGTTGCTACCGATAACCTTTGTGTCATGAAAATTATCGTAGCGGACAAAATCAGCGAACGTGGACTCGAACTGCTCCGCGAAACAGGCTGGGAAATCCTGACACCCGCCCCCGCGGCGGTCCCGACGGAGATTGCCGATGCGGATGGCCTGGTGGTGCGCAGCGCGACGAAAGTCAACGCCGCGCTCCTCGAAAAAGCCCCCAAGCTTCGCGTCGTCGGGCGCGCCGGCGTCGGCGTGGACAACGTGGATATGGAAGCGGCCACGCACCGCGGCGTCCTGGTGATGAACACGCCGGGCGGAAACTCGGTGAGCGTGGCGGAGCATACGCTGGCGCTGATGCTCGCCCTAGCGCGCTCCGTGCCGCAAGCCAACGCCTCAATTCACGCCGGCAAATGGGAGAAGTCGGCCTTCTCGGGCACGGAGCTGCGCGGGAAGACGCTCGGCCTCGTAGGCCTGGGCCGCGTGGGCGGCGAAGTGGCGCGGCGCGCGCGTGCGCTCGAAATGAAGGTGCTGGCGCACGATCCCTACGTCACGCCGGCGGCCGCGCGCGAAGCGGACGCCGAACTCGTCCCGCTCGAAGAGCTGCTGCGCCAGTCGGATTTTATTTCGCTGCACACCTCGCTCAGCCCTTCCACGGAAAAAATCATCAATGCCGCCGCCATCGCTCAGATGAAGCGCGGCGCGCGGCTCGTCAACTGCGCGCGCGGCGAATTGATTGACGAAGCCGCGCTGGCCGAAGCCTTGCGCTCGGGCCAGCTTGCCGGCGCGGCGCTCGACACGTTCGCCGTCGAGCCTCCGGCAAATTCGCCACTCATGGAAATGCCCAATGTGATTGCCACGCCGCACATCGCCGGCTCCACACGCGAGGCACAGGAAGAAGTGGGAACAGCCATCGCGCAGCAGATCCGCGATTATCTCGCCGACGGAGTGATTCGCAACGCCGTCAACATGCCCGCGCTTTCGCCGGAGCAATATCGCCGCCTGCGGCCCTATCTCGACCTGGGCGAGCGCCTCGGAGCGCTCGCGGCCCAGGCCGCCCCGTCGCGCAGCTTTAGCCGCATACGCATCCGGTATGCAGGCGAGCCGGCTGAGATTGGATCGCATATGATCCGCAGCGCGGTGCTCATTGGGCTGCTGAACTCCGTGCTCGATGAAAAGGCCAACCTCGTGAATGCCGCTGAAATCGCCGCGGCGCGCGGTTTGGTGGTCGAAGAAGCCACACGGCCGCGTGGGCGCGGATTTCCGAACACGGTCGAAGTGGCTGTGGCCAACGACGGCCGCGAGCTGACCGTCGAGGGCACCGTCGGGCAGGACGGATCGCCTCGCATTCTGGCGCTCGACGGAATCGGCCTCGAAGCTCCACTTGAGGGCACGCTCCTGCTGATGCGCAACCGCGATGTTCCCGGCGTGATCGGCCGCATCGGGACGGCGCTCGGCAGTCTGGGGATCAACATCGCAACGTTCGCGCTGGGACGGCGCGCACCTGTCCACGGCGCCGACGCGCTCGCCCTGCTCGGACTCGACGGAAGCGTGGACCCATCCGTCGTTCAAAATGTCCTCTCGCTCCCTTCGGTTACCGACGCGCGGCTGATACGCCTTCCCGCGGCCGCCAAGGGCAGCACTGCCGGATAAGATAAGCGCCGGCGGAGGGATAAGTCCCGCCGCGAGTTTTGTGCTATGCTGGATTTATCTTCGCGGCTGTTTCGGTTTTGCCTGTGTTCGTGCCTTCGGGGCGTGGCTCAGCCTGGCTAGAGCGCCTGGTTCGGGACCAGGAGGTCGGTGGTTCAAATCCACTCGCCCCGACCATTCTTTTCAACAACTTACCTCGGCCTCCTGGGCTTTCATCCACACCACTGTAGATAAAATTGTAGATAGGCAAAACCGCCGAGACTAATTATCGAGTTCTCGCCGGATTTCCCATCAGCGCGTGTTCTCTTTCCATTGCAATCAGAACTTCAGAAATTACGCTCGGGCCAAAAGGAAAAGTCGAATGGAAATATCAAAAGGCTAGGTTCTATTTGTAAGCACCTGAATTTCATGCTTCCCGTCACTTCTCAAGTTAATCATAGCCCCATACTCATAATGAAGAGGTGCCCTGAACCAGTTAGACTCAATCTTGTGAATGTCATCGGCAACCTCAGCCGCGCTTCCATCTCTCTTTATTTCAATAACCAAGTGGTTGGCTTCGTGGGTTCCCCGCCTATGGAACACAATATCCGGACGCCTCTTCTCATAATTCACCTTCACGATTTCGAGGTCATAATCCAAGGACGGGAAAAACTCGCGGAGTTCAACGGCTAGGTGGTGAGCGAGATTCCATTCTGTTTGTCCTGTTCCGGGCGTGAAATCAAGAATGTTCGGCTGACGCTCAAACATCTGAATAATTCCTCGCGCTAGTATTGATTTCAGCTCTGCTTCATCCATAAGGTTTCCCCATTACTAACCCTTTGCAAAGGTCAGGATGACTTCTTCATTCATCCGAGAGCGAAGCAGATTTCCGGAGATCTTTTTTCCCGGCGGAGGAAGATACCGGCGGTTTTCGAGCAGTGGTCGCCTACGCGTTGAAGTGAGGGTTAGTCCATTCACTTGAGCCAAGTGCGCCAGTGCACGAGAGTTCTGAATGAACGTGCCGCGAATCATCGAATTCCCGATAACAATAACAGCCTTTCCATTTCTCTTGAGTACGCGACTGATCTCGGCTATGACCGCGTTCATGTCGTTCGCATATCGTGCGAGCATCTTAGTGGAACGGTCCGAAAGGCCATCGAGGTCACCCATCTTTTTCAAAGCAGAATCAATGGACGGATTATGCCGCGCCACTCGATGGGCCGATTCTGCGCCGATGTTTTGCGCTCGGAGGCGTCGGATTTCCCCGATTTGATGTCCCATCCATACCAAAGAGAGCTTATGTCCTCGAAGATAGTCAATGGCATTCAGATATGGAGGGGATGTGACAACGAGGTCGATACTCTTGTCGCGCAACGGAAGCTTCCGGGCATCACCAGATCTGACAACTGCTGATGGAAATTCTTTTTCGGACGAGAATGGTGATCCCCGTAGCACGGCTTCTATTGCGGAAAGAAACTGTTCCAATGGTTTTACCGGAGCCACGGTATAGACCTTATGGGGCCGGCTGTGGGAAACATCCATCGCCAACGAGGCACCACATTCCTTCGTAATGATCAAGCGTGAAAACGAGGACCAAAGATGTGTCCTTGCTGAACTGTTCTTCACCTGCGATATCACGGCAGCAAGAGCGGTTAGCTGGCGTCGGCTTGTAGGGTCGAACCAGAAACGTACGAATGCGCGCGTCTCAATATCCGCGTTTCTAGGATATGCATCTCGAACTTTCAGATCACGATAGAGTTTTCGCGCCTCGCGCAATACTTTTTGACCCTGCGCCCGAAGATGTTTCGGGTCCACGTCAGAACACCAAGCCTTTGCAATGGTTAAAGCGAGAGGATCGGTATCGAATCCAATGGCATGATGTCCGCGGAGGCGAGCAGCCACTAGTGTTGTGCCAGATCCAGCCATAGGGTCCAAAACTTGTATTCCATTTTTGGATTTAAGCCGTCTTTGCACGATAGAAGGAACCATCCGGGCTGGGAATGGATGGATTGGACGAAGTGAAAGACTATTTGCGTTCGATTGCCTCATTGTATTTAGAGTTGGACACCCTTTCTTTCATTTTCAGGATATTCCTGAATTACCGAAGCAATGACCGCCATGATTTTGTCTGGCCTCTGCCTCAGTTCGATTGAGCCCCTGCGTGCAGAAACCATTTCGGGTGCCATGCCGGATAGATGACCACAAATCTCAGAAAGTTCCACTTTTGATATGTTGAGATGCTTGCTGCCTTTCTGAAGAGCGACCGCCAAGCCGGAGTACTCAACCGCTTCATCCGACCGCTCCTTCTGAAGATCCCACGCAGCATCTAGGATGTCTCGATACGGTACTTTCTGGACTTTCTCGTCGACGAGTTTATCGACCCAATTCTTGGACTCCTCAGGTGTGGCACAAGTTTCCAGCATATTCCGCAGCCGGTCTAGCCCGACTCGCTTAAGGGGGACAAGCCGTACGAGTCGCGCCAAGTCGGTGATGCGAATGAGCGTTATCGTTTTTCGTTTGCTGTCACGGTCAGACTTTATCTCCTTTGCTAAGGCAGATCGGTCTCCTTCGCTTGTTGGAAAGTCAGGGCCAGCAACTAGTGCATGATCACACTCGTAATCATCGCGCTGTCTCGCGACTGCCGAAATACCCACCGTCTTCGCCGAGACCTTCGAGCCTTGAGTTTCCTTGCTCTTGGCTTCCAAGCTGACTTTGTACTTATGTGCTTTGCCGTGGGAGTCGCCGGCAAGTCTTGCCTCGGCGATTCCGTCGGGTTTCTTTGGTCCGCCCAGTGGAACCGCATCGAAACCCATACTATCGAAAGCAAGAACCAACATTTGTTCAAGTGCGTCTTTGTCGCTGCTGGCATCAATTAAGTCTTGAGCAATCGTATGCGCGTTCCGCTTCCCTGTTGAACGAGCCAAATAGCGGAGCGCTTCATCACGTCTAGACATGACATCTCGAAGCGTATCTTCTTCCAACCCAGCTTCGTAGAGATGCGCTTCAAGCAACACCTCCGACATCGCAAGAAGTTCGAGCGGAACACTACGCTTCTTATCCTCATATTCGTCGAGGAAATGAGCAACGAATGGATGTAGGGCGTTGATCTGAAGCAGTCCTGCCTCTGTATCCAAAATTGCAATGCCTTGGTCTTGCGACATTTCAACAATCTGAATGTCGCGGACTAGTCCTTCGGGGGCTTCCGCGCTTTTTTCCAGGGCTGCTAGAAAAGCAGTTTTACTTTTTTCGTCAGAGATCTTTGGGTAGGTAACATATTGCGGATGAGATTTTCCCGCGAGTGCGGAACCTATGAGTCCTACGATAGGCCTGCGTGTAAGGCTGCCGGGGCTGCCTGCTATACGGGCTGATATACGTTCGCTGCCAGAGGCTTCTGCTTCATATTTCTCAAGCGCGACACGAGCAAAATTGAACGCACCGTGAAGAAGATTCTGGACAATAGTAACGAGAGGACTCGCTCGAAGCGTTTCGCGCGAGGATCGTAGTTCTTCGTCAAGTCGGTCGATGTAAACAACCATTCTGAAGCGCGAAAACGTCCCATGCCGCAGCAGGTTTCTACTAATACCAAAACCTGGATCATCGATATTGATAAGTCGCTGTCTGACGTAAACAAAGAAGCCATGACTCCGTTCAATGTCAGTTGATTTTCCTTGATCGATGGGGTCCTCGTAGAGCTCTATGTAGCCAGTTATTCGACCTAGTTCAGTGTGCGTAAGCCCAAACCGATGTACGGAGGTTTTCTTTTCCTTAGTGTCCTCGGTGGTCTCAAAGTCCTGTGGGGCCGGTTTTGGGAACGACTTTAGATCCTTACCTAGAATCCAGTGGCCTATCCTTTTCCCCTTTAGCTTCGACGGAGAAACCCGTTCACCGTTCAGGTAAAGGGCAAAGTCATCCCTAAGAGGCATTGCGCTCTCAAGAATCCAACGCAATCGGCCTCTTTGTATTTCCGTTGCCATCGGCTTGAGACTTGACATGATCGCTACGGTCCAAGTCTTCGCCGCACCCGGTCCAAAAAGCTTCATCGCTTTGTACCCTTGGTTAGTTCCGTTGAGCCATGGAGTAACTGCGGCTTTCGCTTCAGTCTTCGTAAGAACTCGGAGCGGAAGTGTCACTTTCTCGTCGGTGTAGATTCCAGTTTTCTCAGCGGATGGAATCTTTGTATAGTCCATACTTGTTGAGTAATACGTCGAACCAACCTTGCAAATGTGCGTGAGGCGTTTTGCTAAGACATAGGTCGACAACTTACCGATACCAAATTTTCCAATCTGCTTTCGTTGTTTCGGCAGCGTGTGCAGATGGCGTTTCTTGCTTACACCTATGAGCCAGTGTTCCTGAAGGCCGGCCTCATCCATTCCCATGCCATCGTCAATAACCGCGATAGTCGCATCATCCGTGCTCAAATCCGGAGGCAGGATAATATGGACGTTTGCTGCCCCCGCATCAAAAGCGTTTGAAACCAATTCTTCGATTGCTTTATGAGGAGTTGAATACAAACCCTCCGAAAACAACTGGATGATCCGATAGCTGATTCGGACTTCAATGTCCGACCTCTCTTTGCCAATTGTGTAGAAGGATCGCTTCATGGATGCGGCGCCACCTGGTGCCGAAAAGGAGTAACCGCCGCAGAGGGAATATTCATACGCTTTTGCATGGAGTAATTAACAGTATATCAAATAGGACGCGATTTCCTCTTGCCCTCCTTTGGTCGCTTGTTTCTCTCTACGATGTTACGCGCGATATCGGCGACCGCATTCTGAATTACCCGCGCTGGAAAATAGAACCACCCTCCAGATCCTTCGCCGAGCTACGGGAGAATTAGCTCCCATGTTCGAGCTATTTCTGAAGACGGACCACCTTGACAGACGACGTAGGTTTCCTAAACTGATCGTATGGAGGAAACAAAACCCCATCAACTAACCGCAATCGAATGGCAAGAAATCATGGCCATTCCGACCGTCAGGGAATCATGGGGCATCGACGACGATACGACTCTCGCCGAGTTTCAGTCTCAGGTCTATGCGGTCAAATTCCACTTTATTTCAGGAAGTCCTGGTTATATTGGAGACCTTTTCATCTTGCAAGGGGATACGTTAACCGGTGATGCACCGTTCGTTCTACGGCGTGACCCTAAAGGGCAACTGATTTTCGTTTAAAACGACTTCGTAGCTTCGAGGACAAGCGTTCGACGGAAAACCAACTACCAACGGAAAGGCCGCCCAATTTTGTGCGGGCTTCGATTAACTGCCCCCTTGCACAGCGGTTACGAGGGTATAGGATGAACGCATGGAACCGATCCAGTGCGGCGAATGTGGAAACGAAATACCGTTTCTCGCCGAGAAGTGCCCTTCCTGTGGCAAGGCAATTGTTATTGATCATGAAGGAAGCAAAGCCGAAACCGGTAAGAAGGTGTTGCGCGCAGGCATAGAAATAGCAAGTGGGATCGTACCCGGCATCGGCGGTGTGTTTTCCGCGGCTGCAAGCGCATGGGAAGGGCGTGACCAAGATCGGGCGAATGACTTTTTCAAGCATTGGCTACGCATGCTGTTTGATGAGATGAAAGAGAAAGAGCAAACCATTGTGGAGATCATGAGTCGCCTGGACATGCATGATGAGAAGATTGCGGAACGGATGGAAAGCCCGGAGTATCAGTCGCTCGTCAAAAAGGCGTTCCGAGAATGGTCCGGAGCAGAAAGCGAAGACAAAAGGACCCTGATACGCAATATTCTTGCAAACGCGGCAGCCAGCGAGATAGTGAGTAACGACGTCATCAAATTGTTCTTGGATTGGCTCGGAAAATACTCGGAACTTCACTTTAAAGTCATCGCAGTGGTCTACAAAAACACCGGCATAACCCGCGGCGAGATTTGGCGTCAGCTAGGGAAACCTCCCGTCAGGGAAGACTCATCGGAGGCGGATTTGTTCAAGCTCCTCATTCGCGACCTAAACACCGGTGAAATTATCCGGCAACACAGAGAAACCGACTATTACGGAAACTATGTGTTGAAAACGCCGACCAAGAGACCGTCGACTCCAAGCTCAGGAACACGAACCGCCAAATCTGCCTTTGATCAGGAAGAGGGCTATGAACTGACCGGCATCGGTCGGCAGTTTGTTCACTATGCTATGACAGATCTGCCGCCACAAATTGCAGCTCCGAAGGATGGCCCCACCGCCTGAGCTACTCTCCTGATGCCATATAAGGACTCGGGTTCAGAACTCCAATGGATACAAAACCTCCCAAATTCAAAATCACTGGAGCCTACGCTATCGGAAAGGGAAATCTCAGCTCGGTTGATCCGGCGACGCTACCCAAGAGTTTTTACGTTGGCCAAGACTACATCGAAGATCCCGTCAAGTTCCCCTGCTATATCGAGTTCTCTGTGTACTCGCCCGGGATTATTGAACCCTTCGAATTTTTCCTTAACAAAAAGAGGGTACGAATTAATCAAAGCGAGACTTTTATCCTTGCTCGAATCGAAATTGCAGCGTTGTCACAGAAGTTGTTCAATGACATAAAAACAACCGGCCGCGGCGAAAGCTTCATCCTTGCGGAGATAGCTCAATTCCTGCCTAAGATTAATGAGGAATTGATGAGGCAAAAATACTTATCCGGCCACCTACTCATAAAGACCTTTTCGATCTTCGATATTAATCACATCTTCTTGAGAAAGACCGACGGGGAAGTGGTCGTCGTAGATTGGCCGCAGACTTTACCGAGTTATCCTCCATCGCAAGCTCTGGCGAAGGACGACATCTACGTTCGAGACTTGTTGAACGCGATCAATCATTACTTCGACAAGAATTTCGACGATTGCATCCGTAATCTTGTAACGTCCGTGGAAAACTTCGTCCGGACAAGGGGTCTAAGGGGTAAAAGTAGATTTCTCTTTTTCAGAAGGAATAGTTTCGTTTCCGTTCTCAAGAACAATCTGGCGGGACCTTACATCGGGAATGAAGTCGTGAGGGAAAACATGATTTTCATCTACAGGATCAGGAACAAGATTGTTCATAACGATTTTAGGATCAAGAACTCAAATGGATGGGGGTGCGTGAAAGGGATCGGTACCGTAACGTATCTCTTTCGATTGCTCGGCAAAGATCCTCAACTGAACCTGTACATGAAGTCGCTTCAAGGCCAGTTCATATTGTTGAGAAATTTCTGTGGCGACGCGGGTAACACGCTTGAGGCCATGGAAAAGGTGGGCAAGGCACCTCCTGGTGCCAATCAAGTCATTCAAACGCCCCAAGATCTAGACCGGTTTGTGTTTGAGGGGTTGAGATTCTCGGCAAAAGAGAAAGGGGTCTTTCTGCAAGGCAGGTAACACGCTGCTTTTCTCGGGCTCGAATAGGGTATGCACGCCACGCATAATCACCCGCCTTTACGAGGTCGGGTCAGTTGCTAGAATGAAGCCGCGCGGATCAAGCCGCGGGCTGTTCTGTGAAATGCTTTATCAGTTTTTGGAATAGGTTAGCTGTGGTTCGACAAGTCCCCCGATATGGGCTAGGGCTGCTCTGTCGGAGGAACTTGTGGCTCTGTTCTACGGCTGCGAATCTTAGCTATAACATCCGGTACCCTCGTCTTATTCATCCACCACCGAATTCCTGTATAAAGCGAACCGACCGCGCAGATGACCGTGATGGCGATAAAGATCGTGCGAAGTTTGTCGGAATACGTAGCGGTCAGCAGTGCAATGAAGAAGGCAACGGCGAATGAAAGGAAAGTAGTTGCAAAGGCGAAATCTTGGCTGACTCTACCGCAACCTTCCTCGATCCGACAAAGTTCGTCATCTGTGACCTGGTAGACCTCGATGCGCGGAATCCGGTAAGTGATGATTTCGGTGTCTCTATGCGGCGCGTCCATTTTGCCTTCACAAGTAGCGCATTCCACATCTACCAGGGGAGATTCACGGTAATGGGACCTGCCTGGGGATGGGCTTCCCCCACTTTTGGGTGGAGCTTGTCCGCAAGAAATGCCTCAATTCCGTCCCGTAGGGTCGGCATGACACTAGCCCACGTCACAAATAATCCCCAAGAGCTGTACTGAAGGATTCGTGGGTCCGAACGGTGTTGACCTAATCGCTCGGCGATGTTGCCTTGACCAACATACACAGTCGCAGGAGCTTGTCCGCCGTGCCAGATAATGTAGACGCCCCCCAGATTCTGAAAATGAGGATGTTGAAGGTTGACTGTAAGAAAGGGACACCAGGCATTCCCTTGGCACTTATTCCAAGTAAGAGTTTGCATATACATGGCGATTGAATTCGTACACCTAGACTTAGTTGATCGCAAGCTTTTTCTCGTCGAGAATATGTACTGGGTGCGCTGAGGTTGGCGCCGCTTTGTGAATGGCGGAAGAGTGCTCGTGCGAATTCACGCTTTGGGTCCACGGCAAGTTCACCCACCTTTTCAAGATGGGTTCTCTGAATAGAATAAAGCGAAGGTCGTCAATCTGTGGGTGCTGGCTCGCTCTCGAAATGCTCAAGAAGCGTTTCCAGAATTCGTCTCCAAGTTCGAGGTACGCCCCGAGACGGGCTCCCGTTGTAAGATGTGACCGATCTGGGACGACCAAATGGGAAGAAAGAGCAACGGTCCGGAGCGAATCGCCTTCCACGAAGCGGGACACGCCGTCGCCGCATATCTCCTAGCACGGGAATTCTCGGTGGTTACAATAGTTAGACGAGGCGATACTTTGGGTCACTGCGCGCTTTTGCGATTGTCTGATTTTCACCCCGATAGGGAGTCCGATCAACGGACGTTAGCTCACTTGGAAGAATACATGCTGATGCTATACGCGGGCGTGGCGAGCGAATACTTGCACACAGCTCGACGTGGCTGGAGCACGGCCCATACAGATGTGTTAGCTGCTCGCCATTTGGCTACCAACGCTTGCGGCAGCAACGAAGAAGCAGATATTTTTTGCAAACTCATGTTTGTACGCTCGAAAAATCTCCTACGGCCCGCACAGAACTGGGCCGGCTTACAGGCTCTCGCCGCGACATTATGCACTGCCCAGACTTTGTCTTTCGCGCAAGCAAAGGAGGTAATCGAGGAGGGTATGGCGAGTGAACCTGTCTGCATGGAATGCGGATCGCTCGCGGCGTTTATCGAACCAAAGGTAAAAGGGTTCGTCTGCCTCGACCATGCACAATAAGTATCATGAGCTCGGTTCCCAAACTTAATTCCCGCGGAGCCTCCTTTCTATGTTCCATTGATCGGTTGTCGAGCATTCGGCTCTAGAACACTTGGCCCAACCCCAAGCCTCCTGTAGCTTCTTGTTTGTTATTCACGCCACGCATAATCACCCACCTTTACAAGGAGGGTCCAGAGACTACAATGATGGAGTTTCCCAGTGGTTCAGTTCGCGGGCTGCGTGATGAAATGCTTTATGAGTTGTTGGAATAGGTTAGCCGTGGTCCGACAAGTCCCCCGATATGGTCCACCATAAGAAGTTCTTTCTCGTTCAGCGATTAGACGAAAGGGAATTCTTAGCACTACGCTTACATCTTTTCCCGATACGGTCACGTCCGACAGTAGGGTTCTCAGCAATTCGCGCTTTTTGTTGTGATCGGCCTGTTGGTACAGCATTCGCGGGTTTTTCAGGAGTCCGACAAATTTCTCGATCTCTCTGTAGGCAGTCTCGCTTCCGTTCCCAAGTAAGGTGAGCTTCTGCTTTAGTTCAGCTTCTTCCCATACGTAAGCCTTCTGCTTTTCCTCAAAGACGGTCTTTTGCAAAGACCCGTCAACGAACAAGTCAGTCAAGCGACTCACGCGCGTTCGCAACGAATCGAGCTGCAGTTGGACTGCACGGATCTGCTGTTCCTGCTCTTGTCTCGCATTCTGATGATGAGATTCGATCTGTCCACGTAAATAGAGAAGCTCCTGGTCGGAAAGCGTGATCGCTTCAAGGCTTCGCTGAATGAATTCGTCTAAAAGTTCCTCTCTTATGGTTGTTTTCGGGCACACAGGGGGCGCTTTGAAGGGGCGGTTATGACAGCGGTAATACACATGTCCCTTTCTGCGTTCAGCAATGAGGGAGTAGTCGCAACTCGCGCACCGGACGAGGCGACTGAACAGGAATTTGTGATGTGAGACACGATCCACAGTCCTGCCAAGCAAGATCGCGTGGACTCGCTCGAAGAGTTCCCGGCCTATGAGAGGCGGATGGTTCCCCGCGAAGGTGTCACCAGTTTTTTTGATCCTCATGACACCGACATAGAAGGGATTGTTCAAGAGCGTCGAGATGCCATTCACAGTGACGCGTCCGCCGCGGCGGTTGCGCAGACCGCGTTCGTACATGCGGTTGGCAAGGTCTGGCAGCGAAACCATCCCTGTGGCATAGAGTTCAAACGTCGCTTTGACGAGCGGGGCCATCGCCGAGTCGGGCAGTTTTGGCTTCGCGGCTCCCTGATCCGTGTATCCAATAGGAGCACGCAGAGGATAGAACCCCTGCTTCAACCTTCCGTAGATGCCTTTCTTCGCTTCCTCCCGCAGATTCCTGCTGTAATGGGCTGCCACGACAGCCTGGATGTCGGCGGAGAGTCGTCCGGCTACTGTTTTGAGATCGACATTTTCGTTTGCGAAATGAATGTCGACGCCCGCGTCAACAAGCTTCCCGATCCCTACCCAGTCGTCAAGGTTTCGCGCACTCCGATCAATCTTGTGAATGATGACGCCTTCGGCTGCTTTGAGCCGCAGAAGCTTCAACATCTCTGAGAATGCGGGGCGGCCCTGCTTGGACGCGGTTTCCCGCTCTTCAAACCATCGGGAAACTCCCAGGTTGTTACGAAGCGCGTAACGGAGTATCGCGTCTTTCTGTTCTTGTAAGGAGACGCCTTTTTCCCCCTGTTTGACCGTCGAAACACGGGTATAGGCAAAAACTTTACCCATGTTCAGACTATTTAACTTTTCAAAGAAGGATTCGACCTTTCTTCCATTTTAAGCGGGGCGAGTGTGCCGTCAAGAACTCTGGGGCTATGTCCAGCGCCTTGGTGGATTTGAAGCGCGACTTCAACATACCGGCGGAGGTTTTCTTCCGCTTCCTTCAATTGGTCCCCGGAGAGCCCCGGATAGAGTTCTTGAATTCTGACTTGCGTCGGCGCGCGATCACCTTCCACAACTTTTCACTCACCCTAGCGAATTCACCTGAAGGATGAAAGACGGGTTCCTAGGACTCTTGTGTCGTTGGGGCCAGTGCTGACACCCTGTCTTGAACTGCCGCCACATACTGCCATCATCACTCGATGATGCTGTTGGACGCTCTCATTCAGGCCGTGATCGACTGGATCCGTGACATTCTCGTGGCTATACTCGGACGGCGAAGCGAAGAATTCTTTGGCAGACGGTTCAAGCGAAGGGGCAGGCCGCCCAAGCGTTCGCGGCGACAAACCATTCGTAAGCGAACGATAGCGAAGCGCGGGCAGTAACCCCTTTTCCGCGCACTTCTCCACAGTTTGACCCCCAGTTTCCGGTCCTTATCAACACTCTCGCGCTGTTCTGACCCCGTATTTCCGAGCGGGCGAGCTTGTCAGGTGTGCATCGAAGGTTCGGCACGACACCGAACTTATGCATGCCACTCATATTTGGATATCTAGCGTGACCGGCGTCACTTGGTATTTTTAAGGAAAGGTCGAGAGGCAGTTCGTCCCTTTCACATGAAGACGAACACACTAAAGAACCATTTAAGGACACATAGGAACCGGTCAGGATTGAGCCAGCGGGAGGTGGCCTTGCTCTTGGACAGAGAGCAGGAAGAAGTGTCACGACATGAGCGCGCGATGGCGATGCCGTCCCTGGTTGCAGGGCTTTGCTATCAGGAAGTTTTTCGCGTGTCACTAGTCGACCTCTTCCCGGGAATTCATACCCATGTCGCTCAGAGGATCGAATCCAAGCTCGACACACTCGAGGATGAGTTGGGTCAGCGGAGTGCAAGAGATCCCAGAGCCAACGCTGTCGCCAAGAAACTCATGTGGTTGAAGGAACGAAAGGCACGGTAGTTAAGGGTGAGGGGCACACTTCAAAAACGATGCATGAACGGAGCCTAAATCTCCTGGCATTGGACGTTCGCACGCAACGGTTGGGGTTTGTAGTGTTCGACGGGCCGTCGAGATTACAAGGATGGGGAACTCGAAGGTACGGCGCTGCAGGGCGGCGCTTGGGAGGTACGGTGGCAACGAGAATCGACCCACTGCTAGATTTCTATGGACCCTCAGTCGTTGCCATCCGGAAGCCCCGTATTCATTCATTGGAAATCGCGCGGCGCGTGGATGACGCCATCAAAAGCATTCGCATTGAGGCGAAGCGACGCTCGGCGGAGGTTCATGTCGTGAGCGCCGAAACTGTCAAAGACTTCTTCACTCAATCTGGTCTGACGTCGAAGGATAAAATCGCGTCCGCTCTTGCTGAGCGGTTCGAGGAAATTGCGTGGAAACTTCCCAAGAGACGCAAGGTATATCAGAGCGAACGCCACAACATGTTGATTTTCGATGCTTTAGCAATTGGGGTTGCCTTCTTCGCTTCAAAGCGTGGCATCAAGAAGTTTGGCGAAGATTGATTTCAATGCGCCGTTTCGACGGCCTCTCACACTGGCGTATAGATCCATGATGAGATCCGCCAGCCATTTCGTGAGGGGCCATCGAAGCGGCTTATGGGGGAAGAGAGATAGCTGGTTCTGGAGCCGCCAGCCGGCCGGATTGAACCGTGTGACACCTGACTGGACGAGATGAATTTCGTGAGAAAATGATGCCTGGGCGGCGTTCCCGCGCCGCCCAGGCTCTCTCGCGGATAAGATGCGAGAGAGTGACTGCTATGGAGGGACCATGCAGCCACTCGACGAATCTCTTCTTTCTTCTAACGCCCCGGCCAAAGTCTGTCAAGATAGCGCGCCAAACGCGCCGATGTCTGAGTGTCCGAATTGTCATGCAACTTTTGTGTCGAGACGTGGCAAGAAGTTCTGCCGTGACGGCTGTCGGTATCAATACACGCAGAATTTGCGTTCGGCGTCTTGCCGTGTCGGAACGTTTCTGGGCGGGTTGTACCAAGAGCAACTGCGGAGCCCGGGCGAGTCCCTGATCAGCTCGCTTCCCGAATTCCTCGATTCGCTACCGACCGGAAGAACCGATCGCCAAGAGAAGATCTCGCAGGAACTTATCGAGCTTAATATGTCGCTAATGAGGCGCGGCCTCGTCGATCCCGCGGTTCGTCGCTACTACAAAACTCGTGCAGCGATGATCGCTTTTTCCTTGAGGTACGAGGAACACCCGATTGATCGCGAACTCTTCATTCACGCGAGAGAAATTTTGAGAGATACGGGAATTGAGGCGCCGATTACGGCGCATAAGGTGTATGACTTGCTCGGCCATGCAGATGCAGCTATCCGATTCTACCTGATGCACCGGGACAACCTGAGCTTAGCCCGCGCATTGCTGGTTCGCGGCAATATCGAGCGGACGTTTTGGGACGAGTCCACTGCATCTCCGCGATTCACATGGGCCCACGATCTGTTGAGTGAGGATTGCTACCGCCACGCGCCGAATGACAGGACCGTTGCCATGTACTTCCACCGGTCGATCAGTTATCGGCTTAGGTGCCGCGGCCGCTATTTGAGCGTGGGCGAAAGAGGAGGTGAACTTGCTCAATTGCTGCTTCTTGCAAGGATGGTCGACGACCCAATGCTATGGGTCGAGCATCACCGTGATTATACGGGCCACGTGAACCAACTGCTGGGAGACCGCTCCGCCGCTTCCGAAAGCTTGCGCGATCTGACCGACGCGCGAAACAAATACCCAAACCGCCCACTCGATTATGATCCCACGATACTCAGGTCACGAATCGAATTCCTATTTGATAGTGGAAGAGAAAGCGACAAGGAAGAAGCGATTGCCCTGATAAGAGGAAAGTATGTCGCCCTCTATTCCCAGAATAGAACGTTCTACTACCGCCGCCAAATCCTGGACTGGTCTGCTGCGCACAGGTTTCAAATGAGTGTCCCGCTTCCGAAGGCGGAATATTTCAACTCGTATTTTATTCCTCGCTACGTGGACACACCCGTGACCGGAGCTGTGCCTGCGAAGTAGCCGCCCGTGTGACGCATGGCTGCCTTCCCCACCCTTGATCGGGCATAAAGGAACCGCAAGCCGGCGGTCGCCCGCCAAGACGTGCAATCGGTTGGGTATCTGTGTTGTCACCACAGACAATCAACCCAGTCCGATCATGTCCGACCGCCACCATAGTGTGGAGTACTCGCATGGAATGCATAAAAAGCCGCCTTTACGATTCGTTTGACCCTGCTAGTCTTGAACCACGCTTCGAGACGCGGCTTCTTGAAGCGCCTTCCCTCAAAGGTCGAAAAATCCTCTCTCACCAAATGGTTGGCCCCCTCGCATACATCGGCGGAAAAAATCGCGTCGCCAAAAAGATCATCGAGGTCTTTCCGCGACACACGACTTACGTGGAGCCGTTCGCTGGAGGCGCCCAAATTTTGTTTCACAAAGAGCCGTGCGCAGTCGAGATCTTGAATGATCTGTGGGGCGAGATCGTGAACTTCTTCCGGGTCTGTCAGTCACACCACGAAGAGTTTTTGCGTTACCTGAAGTACGTTCTGGTTAGCCGAGAGTGGTTCTATCGGTTTGACAAACAGAACCCCGAGAGCCTCACGGATATTCAGCGGGCGGCGCGGTTCTTCTACCTCCAAAAGAATGCGTTCGGTGGGCTCGTCGTGAACCGCAACTATCACTACTGCATCGCCCGACGGCCGAACTTCAATCCAGGGAGCCTCCCTAAGCTCATTGAAAGAACGCACGAGCGGCTGCAAAAGGTCCAGATCGAATCCCGGCCGTATCAGGAGATCCTCACGCGGTACGACCGGCCAAGCACTTTCTTTTATCTCGACCCGCCCTACTGGGGCAGGAAGCTCTATCGCTTCAATTTCGAGGAGAGCGACTTCATCCAACTTGAGGAAAGATTGCGGCACGTTCGCGGCAAGTTTGTCTTGTCGCTCAACGACGTTCCCGAAGTGCGAAAGCTCTTCCACAACTACGTTCTTCGCGGGATTGAGTTTCACTACACGGCTCAACGCCAAGCCGGCAAACGCTTCCGTGAACTCCTCATCGCGAATTTTCCGCTGAAATAGCCGCGCGCCGACACCCACGCGCAAAGAATTTTTCGGTAGACCCCCTGGGGTTCCCGGAATTTGAAGGATTCCTTCGTCTCACTTAATACACGGCAACTATGAAATTCATCGAACGGATCATCACTCGTCTCTGGAACCGGCGGGCAGCGCGCCTCCGCCGCGCGATCATCGTGCGCGCCTTGGACCTTGGTGCGCTCGTTTCCGAAGGGGAACCCACGCGCGGGAGCGTGACCGTAGACCAAGTCCGCCGTGCGGAGCACATTGCCATCCTTGGAAAGACCGGCAGCGGCAAGTCCTTCGCGATCCGCTACATCGCTCGACAGGACATCGTCGCAGGGCGAGGTTTCTTCTACATCGACCTGCACGGCGATGCAACACCTTTCCTCCTCGCGGTCATTGCGGAGCGGGAACAACTTCTCAACCAGGATCTTAGCGAAAAGACGATTGTGATCGAGCTTTCCGACCCAGACTTCTCGGTTGGCCTCAACCCGCTTGAAGTGCAGCGAGGCACAAACCGCTTCGTCCAGATCGCAGATATCACCCAGACCACGAAGGAGCGCTGGCACCTCGATACCTTGGGTGCACGTACCGAAGAGCTCCTCCGCAATACCCTCTACGTCCTTGCCGAATCGGGATTCACGCTCGTGGAACTTGGAGCACTTCTTGCCCATGCGACTTTCCGCGCCGCGTGCCTCAAGAATCTCAACAATGCCGAGGTCAAGCAGTACTTCGAACTCCGGTACGACCAGGCAAGCGAGCCCATGCGCGCGGTCATGCGGGAGCCGATCCTGAACAAAGTTTCTGCCTTCACGGCTGATCCGCACTTCCGGCACATCGTGGGGCAAACGCATTCGACCTTCTCGATTCTCGAAGCGATGGATAAAGGGTACTGGGTGATCTTGAACATCCCTAAAGGGAAGCTCGGCGAGCAGGTAGTGACGCTCGGGAGTTTGTTTCTCACGATGGTCAAAAACGCGCTCTTCGCCCGTGCGAGCCGCGAACTCTTCACACTCTACTGCGATGAAATCCAGAACCTCGTGGCCTTCGGAAGTGGTCTCGATACTGTTCTTTCCGAGGCGCGCAAATTCGGCATATCCGTCGTCTCCGCGAATCAATTCCTCGATCAGTATCCGCCCGATATGCGCGCCGCGATCCTGGCGGTCGGCACGCATATCTTCTTCCAGCTCTCAAGTGCGGACGCGCAACAAGTCGCAACAGCCTTGGACGGCGGGAAACCTCTCGCCGAACTTCTGAAAAACCTCCCCCGCCGCCACATGGTTGTGAAAACCGGCAGCGAGCGGTGGCAGGAAGCGCGGGTGCCCACACTCACTGAACCCAAGGTCGACCCCTCCGATCTCTACGCCCGCTGCCGCGCTCGGTGGGCGCGCGGGCGAAATGAGATCGAAGAAGAGATCCGGCAACGGCAGGCCATCGTCGGCCGGAGCACAAATGAGGCCCTAAATGAGTGGGAATAAAAGGAAAGGGATCATCTTCCAAGAACGCGACCGGCACATGCTCCGGGAACTGGGTGTCATGCGCGTCATCGACCGCATACAGGCAATGTGCGTCGCCGGATTTGGCTCCATCACGCGCGCAAACAGCAGATTGCTGGCGCTCGTGCGGGCCGGACTATTAGTTCGCTTCTTCATGGGTACGGATGCGGTGGGCAGGAAGGCCCTCTACACCCTTTCTCCAAAAGGAGCGGCGCTCGTTGAATCCCGCTATCACGGATTACGGCGCGGCCGCGATGAAGTTCTCGCCGCTGACTTCTTCGTCAGCCACCAGCTCAAGGTTAACGAAATCTACTGCATCCTGAAGTACCGCCCTATCCCGATCCCCGGAGCAAAATTCGTCCGCTGGGTCAGCTTCTCGGAACCCGTCGTTACAGGCTTGGCGCTCATGCCGGACGGCTACGCCGAAATCGCCGCCTCTGGAAAATTCCTTGCGGCGTTCCTTGAAGTGGACCTCGGACACGAGACCCGCGCGGTCTGGACGAAGAAAGTCCGGGAGTATCTGCGGCTTGCCGTGTCGAACACCTTTCCGCAGCAGTTCGGGCAAGACCGCTTCAGGGTGCTCGCTGTTGCGACTTCGGAACGCCGCCTCGAATCCCTCCGCCTCGCGACGGCGGGGGAAACCGACAAGATTTTCTGGTTTACGACCTTCGATGCCATCGAGCGCACCGGCTTCTGGTCCGCAATCTGGCAGCGACCAAAAGACAACCAATGCCGGGCGCTCTTGTGAAACCAAGATGAAATACTGCTACCAGTGCAACAGAATCACAAATGGAGAACCGCTCTTCTGCAACTTCTGCGGAAGGAGCTATGACATAAAACTCTGTCCGAGGCTCCACCCGAACCCCCGGAACGCCCAGGCCTGTTCGCAGTGCGGAAGCCGGGATCTCTCGACGCCACAACCCAAAGTTCCCTTCTGGGTGCGAATCCTGCTCTTTCTTCTTTCACTCGTCCCCGGCGCGATTCTCACGGTGGTCTCCGTTGTGGCGGTCGTCTTTTTCATTACGGAGCTTTTCCGCAGTCCGAGGATGCTCTGTACCGCAATCCTGCTTCTCATTGCCCTCGGATTCCTCTGGTGGGTCTGGGCCCAGCTCCCGCTTTGGTTTCGTAGTGCCATTCACCGCCTCTTGACCCGCCGACGCAATGCCGACAGGCGGAAGGAGGAACGCTAGTCATGTGTGGACGCGGATTTCGAGGGAAGTCGGGTTTCGAGTCCGAGGCAAAGGGTATGGATTTATTGGAGTTGGGGCCGGAACGGATAGGGCAGCCATGCCCGCAGCAAAACCCGCCCCTCGACGGCACGAAATCAAGCAAGAAGTTGGAGCGTTTGGGCGAGCCGCTCTCGATTCGAGAAGTCGCATGCCTGATTGGCTGTTCGGTCTGGACCCTCCGCCAACGGTATCTGCCAGCGGGGCTTCCGCACCTCCGATTACGGCCGAACGGGAAGTTGATCTTTTACAAAACCCAAATCATTCAATGGCTGCTCACCGAGCAGCAGAAAGGAGGCATCACCCTATGAGTCTCAGGAAGCGCGGCGAAGTGTATTGGATGTTTCACAACCGGGATGGCATCCGGTATCAAAAATCCACCGGCACCGGCAATTTCCGGCAGGCGATGAAGATTGAGCAGCGCTTCCGGGAAGAATTGAACCTGAAGCGACACCAACTCGTCGAGCCTCGCCCGGAGATGACCGTAACTGAACTCTGGATACTCTTCCTCGCCGAAGGCGACTGGAAGGCATGGCACAAGGACCGAATGAAAGTCTTGCTCCCGTATTGGGGAGCGACGCCAATCGGGCGGATTCACAAAGCCATGGTTGTCGATTACCGCCGACGCCGGCACGCGGAGAAGACCATCACGGACACCACCATCAACCGTGATCTCGAAGCCCTGCGGCACATTCTGTTTTGGGCCACCGACGAAGGACTCCTCACCGCAAACCCGCTGAGAGATTTGCATCTCACACCGGAACGGCGAAAGCCCCGCTCGGTCTTGGGTCTCGACGAGGAAACACAACTTCTATCGGCAGCGGCTCCCCATCTCCGCTCCATCATCGTTATGTCGCTCGATACCGGGATGCGGCGGGGCGAGATCCTCAGTCAACTTCGGGAGCACGTCGACTTCAACCGCAATTTGCTCTTTGTCACACGTTCGAAAACCGCCGGAGGCGAGGGGCGAGAGATCCCGCTCACGGAGCGGGTCATCTCCCTGCTCCAAACCTTGCAACAAGATACGGGTCCTCTCTTTACCTTCAAAGGTAAGCCCATCCGCGCGATCAAGACCGCTTGGAAAGCCGCCATCCGCCGTGCAGGTATCCGCTACTACCGCTTCCACGACCTGCGCCACACATTCAATACACGGCTCATGGAGGCGGGCGTCATGCAGGAAGTCCGCAAGGCGCTCATGGGCCATTCGAGCGGCGAGGACGTGAATTCCATTTACACGCACGTCGAGTTGCCGGTGAAGCGCGAAGCGATCCGGAAACTCGAAGACTGGATGGAAACGCAAGTCGAACAACTAACCCAGGGCGGGTCGCGGTCAATTCACCCGCCCGGAAAGGTGGTGAATTTCTCGCGCAAACCTGCCCACGAAAGGAGGAGTGAACCAAACGATGCCTAGCACTTTGAAACTCGTGATCCTTTACTACGCGAGAAACAATGCCTATACCGTCTGCGATCACAATCTCACGCCTAAAGAGGCTGAGAAGCAGATCGCGGAGTATCGGGCGAAGTTGCTTCTTGCGCTCAGCGTGGATCAACGAAAACGACACGCAACACCCGACCCACAGGTCTGCAAGGCGTGCCGACGTGATGTCGGCCGCGCCTCAGGCCTCACACCTAAACCCAAATTCCAAAGGAGGAATGACGCATGACCGCATTGAAACAGAACGAACCGGCCCAAGCCAAACTGGCGACGGACCGGAAACCGTGGAAGAAGAAGACCCCTGTAGAAGTCGTGCTTAGTCAAATCGACCGCCTGCGCGAAGGTGTCGCGCAGAAGGAAGAGGAACTCAAGCAGGCAAAAAGACAACTGGGGAAGCTTGAGGAAGTGCGAAAGATCCTCGAGTCCACTTAGCTCTTTGCTTTACGGAGCTTGCCCAATCGGCAGGCTCCTTTTATTGGTGGGACCGGAAGGGCCGAGGTTCCGTAGATCGGTCGCGGAAAGCGAAGCAGGGTTTCTAGCTTGGCAAAGAAGACGAGGAGAAAATATGAATGACAACAGCCGTAAACCCAATGGCGATAACGAAAGCGCTCCGAAGAATGGGAACGCGCAGACACCGCCAGACCCGTTGAACGATGTGGTTTCGCCCGTTCAAGGTGGATCGGTCTTCGAGATGCAAACGGGGTTGTTTAACCTTGGGCGCAACCGGGCGCTCGACAGCGGCACGACGGAACCCCGTTCCGAAGACACCTTAGCGCTTACGGATCACGCCCGCGCGATGGCCAAACAGACCTATCGCGACAAGTACGATCCGGCGCAGAACGTCCACGACGCGATGCACGAAACGGAGTACCGGCGCGATCTTGCACAACGCGATGAGGCCGAAAAGGCCGAACAGCACGCCACAGCCAATCTTCGCGATGCGGAGCTCAAACTTGCCCGGACGCCCAAAGCTGGCCCGAAGCCTCAGGCTCATCCGTTGCTCGTCGCTGCGTTTATCGTCGCTATTATGCTGTCGGTTGCGCCCACGCTGCATGACAGCATTTTCCTCACAATCGGCGATGACCTGCTGAACTGGTTCGGATCCTCTCTGAGTGCTGCGTTCGTAGGCGTGATGCTAACCCTTGCAATCTTGAGCGGTCGCCGAACCAAGTGGACGTGGATTGGCGTTGTGGCAGGCGTGACTCTCGGCGTTGGTTTGGGGGCCGTCAGACTTGCAGCGGCAAACGGAGCCAGTGAGTCGATGGTCGCCCTGGGACTCACGATTATGGAAATCGCTGCGGTGTTGCTCCTTGAATGGCTCGCAAGCGGGTTGCGGACGAACGAAACGGAATGGCTCCCTCGGCATTCCGCCGAGACCGAAGCAATTGCCGCGCGCGATGCCTCTCAGTCCGATCTTGAGCGGTGGCAAGCACGCGTGAAAGAACTCAGCGAGTCGATCACCAGCAAGATCGCGTTCGTTGCGGATCGTCACAACCGAAATATCCATCTGCCCGAACTCGAAGCTGTCGCGATCAAAGCCGTGCTTGATGGCTACAACGCAGGAATTGCAGAGAACGTCGGGCGGATTCGAGGCGTTTCGAGGAGGGCCATATGAAAACGGGAACCTTATACGCCGTCGCGTGTAGCGTTCTTTGTGTGGGGTTTGTCGGCTGGCGGATCCACGTACACGCGAACCAGGCACCAACCCATTTCGAAATCGTTATGGACCCCTCGTTATCTCACCCCGGCGGCTGTGAACCACTTCTCGGGTTAGCGGAACAATCGCTCCATGCGGATGGGATCTCACAGGACTCCACGCTCACCGTGCTCGTTTTGGGCGATGCGGCTACCGCAAACGAACCTTGGCAGTTGGGAACGTATTCCATTCCCGTAACGCGCAAGGTGCTCGAAGGCAAAACGGGGAGTCTGCGACGACAAGAGGAACTGCTTTCCGACATCCGGCACAAGTGTGTAGCAATTCATCGGACTAACATTTCCCCGATTTTCTTGGGCGTCAAACAGGCGGTCGCCGATCTCCGGGCGCACGGGTGTAATCAAATGTCCCACTGCCGGGTCTTCGTGGATTCGGACCTTGAAGAGAACGTCGAGATATCCATCAAAGAAGAACTTAATCGGACGCGCAAAACCAAGCTCGCACTGCCAGCACCCTTAGACAATCAAGGTATCGAGGTTTCCTTCTGCGGTCTCGCGGTCACGGCGGGGCGAATCGTCAATCCTTCGGGAAGGGAGATTCTAGGATTGTCGTCTCGCGATCCGAACCGCGATGACCGACTGCGACAGGTCTGGCGGTCACTCTTCACGCAGCCGGCACTCGTGAGATTTGAACCCTATTGTCCGCTGCACGATGACTAGGAGAGTATCTAACCTCCCGCTTTCAGTGGTTCCACTCGCGGTGCATGACTCGTTTTGGGAGCGGAAGCTCCCTTCCACTCTCAGACGTGTTGAAGTAGACTAAATGAAATGGCCCATCTCGACGTAGCCCTAACTGAGGTCACGCGCAGGAGCGCTCAAGAAGACAATAAGCTCCGAGTAGAAGACCACGCAGCCCACGACTGGTATCGGTTTGTGCTCTCTTTCCCTCCTCATCTGGTACGAGATTACCTTGACAGGTTTGGCGTCGATTCAAGCAGTTGTGTTCTAGATCCCTTCTGCGGTACAGGCACAACGCTTGTTGAGTGCAAGAAGCTGGGCATTCCGTCTGTCGGAGTCGAGGCTCATCCCATGGCGTGTTTTGCCAGCGAAGTGAAGACGGGGTGGAGCGTCGACCCCGAGGGTCTGTCAAGACACGCGTCGAAAGTTGCTAGCTTGGCGTCCGACAAGCTTGAAGCGGAGGGTATCGAAGGGGCAAACCTTCCTCTTTTTCGCAAGCGAGTGAGGACTTTGGCGAAGCTGCGGACGCTCCAGCCCGACATATGGAAGCTACTCTTGAAAAATTCGATCAGTCCGTTGCCATTACACAGAACGCTTGTGCTCCTCGAAACGTTAGAAGAGCTGAAAGATGACCGGTACTGGCAACATGAGCGACTTGCCTTAGCTAAAGCGCTCGTTTTCGGAATCAGCAATCTTAAATTTGGACCGGAAGTTGGCGTTGGTGTCGCGAAGCGTGACGCTCCTGTCGTGCAATTGTGGCTCAGTGGAGTTAACGCGATGGCCGACGACTTACGCCAGTTGCGGGACTATGGCCGTACTAAGACTGATGTCCGTCTTGCTGATTCCCGTCGTTTGCGAAGTGTTTTGAAGCCGAACTCTGTGGATTTTGTCATCACGTCACCGCCGTATCCGAACGAGAAGGACTATACGCGGACGACCCGCTTGGAGTCAGTGCTTCTTGGCTTGATACATGATAAGCATGACTTACGTTCGCTAAAGCAGGGTATGCTCAGGTCGAATACTCGCGGCGTTTACAAGACGGATCGAGACGATCTATTAGTCGCTCACCACAAGGAGATAAATCGCATCGCCAACGCCATTGAACACCGCCGTATTGAGCTTGGCAAGACTTCCGGTTTCGAACGTCTTTATGCCAGAGTCACTAAGCTTTATTTTGGAGGCATGGCCCAGCATCTCTCTGATCTGCGTTCTATACTCCGTCCGGGTGCCCAACTTGCATACGTGGTTGGTGACCAGGCTTCATACCTCAGAGTGATGATCCGGACCGGGCAGTTGCTCGCCGATATCGCTGAGTCTCTCGGTTATAAAGTGATCGGCATAGATCTTTTCCGAACGCGTTTGGCTACGGCTACCAAAGAACAACTACGCGAAGAAGTTGTGGTCCTCCAGTGGCCTGGGCCCACGAGGAGTGCGTCATCGACATCATGACTCCAAAGAACAGGTACTCGGCCATCATCGAGAAGATTTTTCACTCAAAGTTCAAAGCGGGTGCTCGCGCGCTGGATTTCGAGCGGGAAGAATTTGTCGCGGTTGCGAAGAAACTCAAAATCGACCTTCCCAAGAATCTGGGCGATTTGGTATACAGCTTTCGATATCGAGCAATGCTGCCCGAGACCATCCAGTCCACCGCCGGTAAGGGCGAGACCTGGATAATTAGACCTGCGGGCCGGGGCAAATATCGATTTGTGATGGTCCCTAATGTCCCCTTAATTCCGAATCCAAGCATGACCGCGACCAAAGTACCGGACTCAACCCCAGGTGTTGTTGCTAAGTACGCCTTTAATGACGAACAGGCACTTCTCGCCAAGGTCCGCTACAATCGGCTGGTCGATATCTTTCTCGGAGTCACTTGCTACTCCTTACAGAACCACCTCCGCACCACGGCCCCGGATATCGGGCAGGTTGAAACCGACGAGCTCTACGTAGGTATTGATAAGAAAGGTTCCCACTACATTGTTCCCATCCAGGCAAAGGGCGGTAGCGACAAACTCAGCATCGTTCAGATTGAGCAAGACTTTGCTGTTTGTTCGCATAAGTTCCCTTCGTTGATCTGCCGTCCGATAGCCGCTCAATTCATGCAAGACGAAGTGATCGCTTTGTTCGAATTCGAAGAGGGTGAAAATGGGGTTGGTATTATTTCCGAAAAACACTACAAGTTGGTGCCACCAAAGGATGTTACTGAAGCAGACCTAGATACCTATCGCGCCCGCACGGGCGACGGTTAAAGCCAGACAGTGTCTGTATACTTCGATACGAATGTTATTCGCTACCTCAGAAATCGCTTAAGCGCACATAGCCGAGGATGTCGGGCCCCAGAACGGACTCCCTAACCACCGGCTCTCAAGCGCGTACTGCTGTCTCAACTGCCGGAGGTAGGACCGAAATTCAGCGGTTTGCAAACGGTCGTACGCTACTGGCCTCGCTTCCAACGCTCGCCGGGCCATCCGCGCATCTCGAAATGCCTTTGAAACTCCTGCCGAAGCCAAAGGTTGAAGGGTTGAGGCCGCGTCTCCTACAGAGATCCAACCAGGCCCCGCGCACGAAAGCATGCGGGAGGAACCACAGGGTCTGACTTCACTCTCGCCGAGGCGCGGCGCGGGCAATAAATGACGTATGTTGCGAGTGCCGTAAAAACCTACGGTGATGTCTTCTCTTGCTTCTCGGATCGTTTTGGCCGCTGAGAAGAACGACAGGGTCCCTCGCTCTCGCGTGCAACACAAGTTCCACCAGCCATCTGGGGTACTCTCCGTCCATGTTCCCACCAGATCTGGTTCAAGCACTGACGCGGAAACGCAGAACAGATCATCGAGGTTCATCCGCACCGAACCCAAACGACGGCCAATCACTGATGCTCGGCCTGTTGCATCCACGAGATATCGGGCAGTGAGCCTTCGATCACCACTGCGTGTTAGTTCAAATTCGAGGCCCCATCCTTCGTGGATTCGTTCGCTACTGAAATGTCCCACGCTTTCGATGACTGTCGCACCACGCTGGATCGCGCGAAACCGTAGGGCACCAGCCAGCGCACTTCGTTCGACAATACGACCACCGGGCTGAATGGCACGCGACTCTCGCTCGGAGCCCCACCATGCAACCACTTCCGAAAATTCAGATCCAACTCGTATCGATAGCGCGCCGAGGCTGCTCGCCACCTCTGGCGGCAGTGACTCCATTCCCGACACATTGTCATGCCGGTGTAGGATTCCGACGCGCCAACCCGTCGACAGGAGCTCGAGAGCCGTCGCGCAGCCAGCAACGCCGGCACCTACGACCAGTGCGTCAAACTCATTTCTGTTCAAGGTGCTCGTCACCAGTAAGGACAATAAAACTCAATTCTGACCAACGGGTCCGCATCTGCTCGAATCGAGCAAGGTTCCCAAGATCATCTGGATCATCAACGTCTGGTTCCTTGAAGGCATCGAATCGCTCAACCCAACGGTTAAAGGGACCGTCTTCTTCCGCACGAATATCGTCCGGGCGCTGCGCGGTCCACCACATATAGACCAGCCGTTCTTGAGCGTCATCGGTCGTGTGATCTTCCTTGTGGCAGTCGTAGAAATCCGCGTGCCACGGAAGGGCCATCTGTTGGGAAAAAAAACCTGCTTGAAATGTTAGAGTACCGATAGTAAAGCCCGGTTCCTTCAGCCTAAATGCAGCGGCATATAACTCTGGCCTGCGAATGAGCCAACTAACCTCAATTCCGGGATAGAACGGTCCTCCGACGCAGTTCTCCAGAGCAGCACAATCCAATCCGTGAGGCGTTACTGCGGTCGGTGCGGGAACGGGCGCGTAGGTCACATCTCCAAAGGTCCAATCCTCTCTGAATCTTCCCTCGGCCCAGGCTTTCAACAAGGCATACTGTACCTTCGTAAGGCTCAAGAAGGCGCTGGCAGTAGGCGAATCAACAAGCGAGTTTTCAAAATCGTCGAGGCTCGTGTAGTCGTCACCCAGGCCCCGTGGCATATTCATCCGGTCTACCGCATCAGAATTCGGATTTCGAATTCTCCTAAACACTGCTTGCCGCATCTGTGCCACATCGTCGTTTGCCTGAGAGAGGCGTTTCCAATCTGCAAATGTCGCGTGAGCATCTCTGCGAATCGTTACATGAACATCATACGCAGCCAACGCCCGGGACAGGACAGGATAAACATGTGCCATGAAGGATGGTTCGTACGCCGGAGCAAAATCATTCGTCGCACCCTGCCAGGCTTGCTGCTGGGCGACTAGGTCCTGAAGGACAGGGTCACCGGCAGGCTGACACGGTAATCGCAAACGAACGGCCAAATCCCAAAGCAAGTCGTAAAGAGAAACCACATTTCGGATACCGGGTGCGAATTTCGGCGGACCAACGATGATCCACGCGGATTGTGCGGTCTCGGTTTCACCATTCGGATGAGTTACTGCTGCCTGGATTACGCCGTCACACATATCATCGAACCAGGTGTCGTTGTTCGCGTAGTCCTCAATCGGCGGCGGCGGCGTCTGCGTGGACGCAGTCTGGCCTGACCCGCCTAGGAATAGGAGGCGGCCTTCATTCTCCATTTTCAATTGCCCCAATATTTTGACTGGAGCCGCTGTATGCGGATCGACTAGATCGACGCTCCCGGGGGACGAAATCGACACAACTCCGGGATCGATTTCGAGGCTGCGGCGATCTGCAACTGCGGCATTGCGCTTGTTCTTCAATTCAGGTTCGCCGCGCCCTCGTTCTTTCCTCTCAACCGAATCGGCTGGTCGCTTGTCTCTATCGACGTAGGGGAGGTCCGTCTCTGTCCCACTCTGCCCGTGAAAAGTGAAAAATGACGCTTTTCGATTTGCGACATGCACACTCCATTGAATTTTTACACCATCCGCCAGGGTGACTTCTTTGAGGGGATTGCCGGCATCATCGAACTCAAAAATACGGAATCGGGCTGCCTGTCGGAGCACTTTTCCTTCCGCATCCTTGAATTTCTTAAATGCGTTGTTATCGCTGTCCCAATTTCCTGGGATGCCTGAGATTTCTGGGCCGACAAAAAACTCCGCGGAGTTACCGATGCGAGCGACCCCAATGGCGGGATGAATTCTTAGATTCGGCATGGTGCCCTCATTTGAGGTTCTTTAGAAAATCATCGAGCGTCTGCAAGTCCTGATCACTCAAAGCGCGGTCCGGTGGCATCTTGAAATAACGCTTCAGCTGCGGGCCGCTCGGCCTAATTCGTTGCCGCATGATCCCAGCCCTCTCGACAACAGCGGCTCGATCAAAAACAGAGAAGCGAACCGAACCATGACATCGAAAGCAATAGCGATTCAATTGAGCGAGTCCGCCTGCTTCCGATTGCTGCCAAACAGGAGCATCCGTTAGGGAGAATCCACGACTGACGGGAGCAAAGTGCTCGTCCGATTGCGCATGAAGTTTGAGCCACGTCCGCGCCGCCTGAGCCTCGAAGGAGCTAGGCTGAACCGCGGCGTTCTGAGCAAGCGCCTCTTCATTAACGCGACGTATTACGTCGAACGCTTGCGCGAATGACGGCTGCGACGTGTCGTTGGTATGCGCGTCGAAGAGGAGTGGGGTGCCGGCTGTTTTAAGAGATGCGAAGTCATCATCAAGGCTATCAAACCAATGGTCGGTATCAAGATAATTCACCATCGCCGGTCGTAGATTACCTGGGCTTCCGTGGCAGTCGTTACAGCCATCTGGCACGAAATAGGGGTGAGACGCGCCATCGGGAAGGTCCGCAGCGTCAAAGCTGGCTTTCAGCTGGAGCCCCAAGGTCAGGTCTTGCTGAAAGTCCAACCAATAAAGCCGGTCATTTAGGGGGGGCGCCAACAGCATCACTTGTGTATTGACGGAGGGTCCCGAGAAAGGTTGATCGCTTGCCGCATTCGCAAAGAAGTTGAACAAAATCACCACGGCCTGGATGCCCGCCCGCGCTGCGCGCGAATCAGGACGCGCTCGAAGTCGGACCAGCTTTCGCCAACCGGGCTGGGGCGCTGTCACGTTCACGTTTGTGATTTTGGGCGCAAAAAAGCGGGTTGCCAAAATGTCGCCGTCCCGCAGGCTTGCACCATTTAATCCGAGGACCTGCAAACCCAGGCCTTGATCTGGTGACGCAACGCGAACGGGATCCATAAGAATCACAGGATCGAGTGTCTCTACCTTTGCGCCGGACACGGGGTATCCCACGAAATCGAGCAAGTTGTCGAGCGTCGTTACCGACGGCGTCGCTTGAAATCCGATTTCCTTCGAGATGCGAACGTAATACTCGCGAGCCTGGGACTCTGAACCCGGAACAATCGTCTGCGCGTGCATCTCTTGTGCAAGCAAGAGACCGAACAAAAAGACGAGAGCGTATGTTCGAAGACTCTTCAGTGCTGCCCTTATTCGCATGGAGTTTTGATACTGGCCCCGCATGAGAAATCATTCCCCTTATCGCAGTCTTCGCGATGCTACCATTTTAGGCGAACAAAAGGCAAAGACCATTTAATATGGCGTCGGACCGACTTGGGAGCAAGTTACCGCGCTGGCTACTATTACCGAATCCTCTCCCATTCTCTTGACCAAGCTCTCTTCCCCTTTCCTAACGAAGGTGCCAACAATGCTGACGATCCATCACAACGCGTACAAGATCTAGGTTACTTCGGTCTCCGCAGATTCGCACCTTTCAAGTAAATTATTGCCGCTACAACTGTCTGCGCTTCAAGGGAAGCGCTCTGTGAGCGACTGAGGCTGAGTCGTCGGCATCGTTAAGGGGCACTCACGGGTATCTGGGTCGACCTCAGCTAACGATCCCGTCCTTGAATTTTAATCCGCCGGGCTTGAGCCTACCGGCGCTCAAGAGTCCGAAGGCAAGGTTTTCGGTATGGACAGTCTCAGAAAGTATGCGGCAGGTCCGGAAAGCAGTAATATCGGTCCCCACTCGCGTGCTAATTTATCGCTGGTGATTATCGCGATTCCACTCATCATGAGTGGAGCGATTACGGCATATGCCAACCCCTTCCTTCCCCAGGGGATACGAAAGGTCCTTTGTAAGTCCGGATGCTTTCGACGGAGTTGCCAAGCGGAAAGAACTGTCATTACGGAGGTGGCGACTCGAAGCCAAACATAAATGGAAATCAACTCCGCGAAGGGAAACCAAGAAAGCAAACAGTATGCTCCGGCAGACAGAAGAATAGATATCCAAGGTGTTCCAAATTTCCGATGAATGCGCGTGAGAGCGGCAGGCAAGTAACCATCCTGGGCCATGGCGAAAGGCATTCGGGTTGCACTGAGGACCGTACTGTTTAACGTCGCGAGACTCATCACACCCGCGGCTAAAGTGATGGCAAGCCGAAGCCGCCACCCGCCTATGAGCATGGCCGCGTCGGAAAAGGTTCCATCGTGCCAGCGATCCCAGTGTCCCATGACCGCCAGGGAGCATATTGTGGGCAACACATAAGTAAGAATGGATAGGGGCACCACCCATGCCAGTGCCCTGGGATAGTTTCTCTGGGGATTCTCGATTTCCTCGGCAACTGACGAAAGCTGCTCATATCCCGCGTAGAGCCATAGTCCGATCGCGAAACCTACACCAAAAACTTGAAAGATTGACTTATGTGGTGCAACGACTGGCACGAATGGGTTATACGTCCAGACCCTCACGCTCATCACGCACATCGCGAATACGATAGCCAGGATGGCCAGTTCCGCTACGATAGCCAGCCGACCTGTCATTTGGATCCCACGGACGTTCACGTAAGTTATGATTAAAATAGCGAAGACGGCGATACAGTAGTGCTTCCAGTGCGCAACCTGTGGCGCCGCGTAATCCGCGAGAAGTGCTGCATAGGCACCCCCTAGGAAGAACGACGTCAACCAGTTCCACCATCCCGCAAGAAATCCCCACATGTCACCGAATGCCGCTCGCGTCCAGCGATAAAATCCTCCTTGAACCGGCATGGCCGTGGTTAGTTCGGATGCGACAAGCGCAATGGGGATGCACCAGAAGAGTGGAATTAGCATCTGGTAAATCAGTGCCATTCCGGGGCCGGACGTGCTTACCTGATCCTCCAACCCAAATGGCCCTCCTGTGTCATAGGAATACATGATGAACACGAGAGACAGGAGTCCGACCTTCGTGACATGACGCGCGGTAGTAGCTGAGTTTGACTTCAAAGCACAGCGCCCACTTATAAAACTGCTAGGATCCGGAAAGTGCTAATGCGGTGCGCACCCCACAGAGTCCAGTTAGAGGTTCGGCGATTTTGGTTTGTGACAAACGCCAACATTAACTTGCGTCTGTCGACGCGGAGGAATTTCCGACCAATGATGGCTTCCCATCGCTTGGTGAGACGTGGCCCGAACTGCTTATTTCAATGTTGGGTGCCGACATTGCTCCCCTTGGTTTTTCACCGGTCTTCGTTGCCAGGAGATTTTTGAGGGGTTCGTCCAGTTTCCAGAAGTAGAATCCTTCAGCCGACCTGGTTTTAGTGCAAACAAAGCCAAACTTTTCAAGTCGGCGTGCGATTCGCCAGTGTTCGGTTTGAGCATAGAGGGCTGGAACGCCGCCGGAGACGTCTAGTCCCCCGTACAATTCGACAGCATGTCGGAATATACAACTGTAAAAATACATCCCGTATCGTTTTGAGGCCCCCGATTTTGCGAGACTGAATTCCGGTCGCAACACGATAGCAAAAATCACAACTGCAATCGTCGGCTCGCTCGCTCCTGCAACAAACAAGGCTGGAACATCTTCGTCTTTGAGCTTGCCGGCAAGATATAAATTTGCTCCCTCTTTGTTCAGCGGAAGCAAACAGGAATACCCGACGAATTCTCTCCTTGTGAGTGGATCAAGCATCAGCATGAAAAGCTTTGGATTGCGGGCTATCCATGACGAATTGCGCTCCCTTAATCTTACTTCGTTAACTCCGAATGAACTGTCCTTAAAGCCTTCATAGTTCATCTTGACGAGTGCATTCAAAGAATGCTCTGATGCGTATTCGTACATACAGCAACAGCTGTTCTGTTCTGGCGCCTCCCCGGTCCTTAGCCAGTTGCGAAGATTCGTGCAGTCTTCGTTTGTAAGGGCGATTCCCCACACTAAAGTCGAATCCCTCATCAGCTGACGGCAGATAAAATAAAAGATCAGCAGAACAGCAATAAAGACATGCAAAGACTTCAAGGCGAGTTCTATCCATCGCTCAGATGACGTTTTGCTGAAATGATCGACCAAAATGGACGCCAATAGGATTATCGCAAGCCCTCCCAAAACCTTATCGGTCCGCTCATTGATGTGGCGGAGGAATTCGATGGCCTTCCGTCGGAGAAAGGGAGACTTTCCAGCATTTGACAGCACGGTCTTCCTCCAGAATAGATGTTAACGATAGTCTGCTATATTACACTCAAGTTTACGAAATCTTCCTTCAATGAGTGTGAAATCGGAGACGCCTGTGAGGACGAGGACGTGACATCAACTCAGTAATACGGCACGTCGCTCTCCTGAGCGTAGCACGCGCGCCCACTCGGAAAAGTATGAATCCATCTAGTAAACTTATAGACACCATGGTAAGCAACTGATAGTATCCCGCCACGTTCTTTGTTGACTGCAGGCGCGGAACCCGTTAAGGGTGTGAGCAGTGCCAATGGGCATACAGCATGGTTTGTCGCTGGGGCAAGCCCGATTGCAGAAAGGCGAAACGTCTGAATCCCTTCTTACGCTATTGCGCGTCTCGCCGTTCCTAAGAAATGAACCACTCGCAGAGGTTGCGCTACCGTTCTCGGGTCCCATCTCTTTGTGGAGGAGCCAATGTACGTCACGATTTTTGATGCTTTGGCAACGCAATTCGCCCCCCTGAACCGAATCCCTCGCTTGAAATCATTCCCGCCCGCAACAAGAGCGCTGATCATGGGCATTTTCATCGTTGTGTTCGTCCTCTTGTTTGGCTCCCTTGCGGTCTTTACAAGCCATGTATGTGCGCCGCTCGTTGTGCTCGGGGTTTTTACCGGCGTAATGATTTCAAAGCTCCTAACTCAATTCCTCGCGCCCAGGTTCCAAACGCTGATTACCGGATTTATTGGTGGAGTCACTACAGGAAACATCGGGGCGAAGGGAGCCAGCCTAAGGACAGCGATCAGAGATCTCGGTGACGCAATCAAAGACCTGGTAACAACCATTAATCCGGGCACGTCCGGCACATCAGCTTATCTTGACCAAGCAATCATTTGGTCGATATGGATTGCGATCTTGACTGCTTTCGTAATCCTCGCCACGAACGCATACTACGCTAATGAGAAATCCAGTCCAGTTGGTAACCTCACAAAGTGATTGGCCGTTGTGTGCAAGAACTATTTACGTTGGGCATTTGTTCAGACATCGAGATGGATTGAAGGACCTACGCCTAGGAGTAACTTGTGGCATCCTTCTTGTCTTTCCTGGGTCAATTTCCACTTCTTTGTTTGACAGCAGGTTATTTCTAATGTGGCGAAGTTAAGAGGTGCATTTGACGAACCGTTCATTCGGGCAATGAGGAATGCGTTGACAGCACACACAGCTCGCCCGGAGCTTTATAGAAGCATATGTAGTGCTCCCCTCTAATTTAGACAGTCCGGGCCTCGGTTTTTAGTACAGCTGCAAGCTTCAAGAACGCTTCATGCGGAGTGCGATTTTGAACACCGCGATGAGGCCGATCTTGCTAACGGAATGTACATGAGTTTCTTGGTTCTGTCGTCGATTGTCCAGGAAGGTTCGGAGGTCGGTAACTCAGATCAACATGTAGCTTCTCGTCCACCGTGGCATGCAGTACCGACCCTTCAGGAATCAGCCGTCTGACCCCACACGGAATTCGCCAGCTGACCTTCTTTAGGACTGGGTCATAATAGGAATGAGGGAGAAATTCCAAGAGCCACCACTTCCAAGTGAGCGAGTTGTCCTCCTTGGTGCTAGGGTCTGGCGCCACTGGCGGAGGTGGAGGAATCCTCCCAAGAATCCAGTCGGCTCTGTTGCGGTCAACTAATAAGCCTAGGGAGACAGCCTCACAGAGCATCCACTCCAGAGTAATTTTGGATAGTCCACTCTTCGCCTCCGCGTATGAGCCTCCGATATCGGAATGTACACCCGCAAACCACACCTGTTTGATACTTTGACCTGGGAACGGATCACCCCACAGGTTATTTCGGAAATAGCACCGCCGTTCATCAATAGAAACGGCGTGGCGTCCATTTGCCATATCGGGGTTCCGTGCTGTATACGGCAGTTTTAGGGGATCCCAGACCCATCCCACGGAGCTCACTGTGTCCCACACCCCCACGAAATGGAGTGGGCAATGGCGGCAGAATGTGTCCTTGAACCCCTCCGCCACATCGAAAGTGTGCGTCATTCCACCGGCGCGCCGCGTCCGCTTCGCATAAAGCCGGATAATGTAAGGGATGAGGCCATTATTGCCTGGATGGAGTAATCCGAACATGTGCAGCACACCCGCAAGCGCCCGTGCAGTGTAAGCCCCTCTGCTGAAACCGAACAAAAAAACCTTGTCGCCATCTTCATAGATGCTCATCAGGTAGCGGTAGGCGTCGCCCACATTTGCGAGCAGCCCCGCCCCGAACGCAAGTCCCATAACGATTGACCAACCTGCGCTGATCTTGTTATGCGCCGTTGGCGCGCCCATCGTACCGACACCAGGATGGTAGTAGCCGACCTGCCGCTTGCCATCGATGATCAGTGTGCCGTAGAGCTTGACGACGTTCGAGTTGGAATCCCCATATTCATTTCCTGTTCCGTCGCAACAGATGACGATGTTCTTGGCCACGTAGATCCCTCAAATTGGGCGCCACCATTGGTGCCGCCATTTCATATCCCAAGATCAGTAATGCGCTGGAATTCGCTTTGCACCATGATCGATCGAAGCGATGCCGCATACATCCTGCCCGCCGAAGCACCTGAGAAGGCTCCAATCGACACATCATGCAATGGCACCGGGACCGTCAAGCCAGCATTGGGACTGGAAAGATGAGCACGGAAGATATCCTTCGCCTTTTGCCATTCTTCCAACGCTTCGATCATGAACTCGAGGACACCAGCGGTGTAGGCGCCAGCGGATACTGCATCTGCCATGTTAGCTTCAATCCTGAGTCCATCCGGCTTGCAAGTAGAAGTCATCGGTTTGCGCTATTTTCGGAGTGCTATGTTCTATATCGAAGTTATTGGCTCGCGAGAACTTGATTCAGTACTCCGGCCAAACGATACCCAGCAAGGAGCACTTGGAACTGGGCAACCTTCTTCGCACGACCGCGGTATTGCTGATCCGGAATCCCAACGGAACTATCCGGTTCATCGTCGCTGATCGGCGGCTGGTACACATCGCTCTTGGCAAGCTGAAAACCTTCCTGCACCCATACATGCACGTCACCATTGTCGGCTCCGGCGGGCTTCGGACGGGCGTTTAGCTGTGCACCCATTGTTAGGGCTGCGTTGAGATTTGCCGCTCCGAGAATGTCGTCCCAATATGCGTGCAGTTCCGACTTACAGTTCGCAGTATTGCAGATCAAGACCAAGTTTCCGCCCTGGTCGCCGTTCGGATGGTTCTTGGTGAAACGACTTGTATCATGAAGCGGCTGGTGCACATCTCCGACGAGATGCTCGATCCAAACCAAATCATATGATTTGAGGTCGTCTGATTCGCTGGAGGCCAATGCCGCGGTCAGCGTAGGGATCTCATCCAACGCGTTCGGATGCGGCACCGGTTTGGTCGGTGTGCCGTCTGTCGAGAACGGCGTGTCCACAAAATGCCAATACTTGTGCCGGTGCGTATCGTCATACCCGATGTTCTGACTGGCCTCCGGACCTGTGGGAGCAATATCACCACCGGATGAGCCGTCGGAGCCGAACCGATGACCGGGCTGGCAGTCATACTTGGCCAACTTGATCATGTCCGGCCACGTTGCGGCCAGCATGAAGATGGCAACGGGCTGCTGGTTGGCAGGCAGCGAGTTTACGGTCGCGGTCCATTCGTTGTAACAAGGATTCTTCTTGAGAAGGTCATCCACTTTTGCGCGCGTTGTGGGATCTAGGTGCTGGTAGGCGATATAGGCAACGACTTGGTGGCCTTTGCCATTCCATCCGAATGCTGTATTCGTGAAAACGAGGATAAAAAGGGCTAGCAGAAAAGTCCTTTTCATTTTCGGCCTCCTTCCCAATGGAGGAGATGCTAGCACACCTGTCAATACTAATGCATATAAGGGTCATAGGCCGTCAGTGTTGATGGCTGGGTACAAAGGCTGATCCGCCGCAGGGTCGTACCTGTCGTCCACTCGATTCTATCGAGGCATAGGACTCAATGCCTCATAGACTGGATTCGTTCTACAGATTATATAACTTCCTGGCTTATGCGAAGAGGCATGGCCCATGTGGCGGTATTTCCTGAGAAGCTTCTTGGCGAGCTTTTCTTGACGGAATAACTCAAGGCCCAACGATGGCCTCCCTCCAGATTTCAAGCGACGCTTGACGCTCTGCGCGAGTTTCCAGCGTGTTCTGTGGAAGCAGCCTACGCACATTCCGTCAGCATGGTATTGAGATTCGCGCCCACAAATCACGCAGCCGTAGTCTTCGAAGAAATTGCGCCACTTTTTCCAGTAGTCAGGCGGTACCAGCCCGTGAATGGCAAATGCAACGCGAGGAGACAAGAACCAAGGTTGGAGCAGGACTTTCTCAACAATCGATGAATACGAGCTACGGCGATGTTTGAGCATCTATCTGTGCTCCTGGATGAAATTGCTCGACCGTATTGACCAGCCTGTCTGTGCTAATACGTATATATTTTGTGGTCGTCTGTATCCATACGTGCCCCATGAGTGCTTGAATCACTTCGATACTCGCGCCGTGATCGTGTAGGTGTGTTGCAAAGGTCCGTCGAAGCGTGTGTGGAGAGACCCTTTTCAAGCCCGCACGCTCCGCGATCCTCTTTATTGCCGACTGTACGGCCTCTTTCGAAAGGGAGTAATTCTTGTGAGGGCGGATAAGGTTGCAGCGATCTAGAAGTTCCCGATGCAATCTCCTTGCATTCTCATGGTCTAGTCGCTCGATTTTACCGAGGTATTTTTGTCTGCGGCGGCGTCCCCTTGCGCCGTAGTCGTGCCAGCGAGACTGCCATTGCCCACGGTGGACACTAAGGTACCCTTTCGGAATCGGTCGTTCCTGCCGGAATACGAAGCCGCTCTTGCGATCTCCAACATAGTGATGCAGAGCTTCTATAGCCCTCTTGGTGAGGACCACGATGCGTATCTTTCCCCGTTTTCCCTGAACCCGAGCGATCCGGGCATCGAAATCAAGGTCCTCGACCTTCAGCCTAGTCGCCTCACTCAGTCGACAACCCGTCGAGTAAAAGAATTCAACCAACGCCCGGTCGCGCCGCGTGTTCGTTGCGGCAATTAGTTTTTGAACCTGTGATTCATTCAACGGGGCAGGCGAGTTCCACCACGGCCTACGCAGCCTGATGAATCGTGGGGCTACGTAGCTGACGAGTCCTCCAAGGTGTAGGAAGTCGTAAAAAAGCCGCAGTACGCTGAGGTCCTGATACACCACACCCAGCGATGCACCATCCTCTGAACTCCGGACAATAAAATTTCGAATGTCTATGTGGCTGACCGATGCAAGTGACCGTTTTCCGAGGAACTCACTGAATCGCTGGACTGTTCTCCTGTACATGTGTTTCGTGCCTTTCGCGTAGTGCATTGCGACCATCCACTTGTCGTATTGCCTCGCGAGGCCCCCATTGAATCGGGTGTAATTACGCATCGCTCCTCCGTATGGGGTGGGATACTATCACGGACATACGAGCCGAAGTTGTGATCCGCCCGCCATCGGCGGCAAGCTTCCACAGTCTGTACATTTGTCCTAGAGACATTTGTACTAGGTACATTCGTCTCCTTGAGGACCGATATTTCTCCGCATATGATCTATTTGTGATCAGAACAAATGCGCTCCTCGGTAAAGACCAACGCTCGGCTCACAAAACGCTACGACGATTGGATGATAGCGCTGCACTACGCCCACAACACAAGAAGGTATGCGGAAAAGGTGTTGGCGAAATTCAACAGGTTTCTAGGAACACGATCCATTCCGGACGTAACGCATCTCGAAATCCGTGGATTCCTTACACACCTCGCTAGTTTCGGCGCAACGGTAGAGACAACTTACCGCCACTTGGGTGTCCTCCGCCGGTTCTACGACTTTTTGAACCTGGGAGGTGTTGTCAGCTATGTCCCGCCCCGCCTCGTGCGAATGAAGCACGTAAAGCGAGCGGACCTTCCGGTATTGAGTGAGCCAGAGGTAAGGCGTCTGCTTGGTGCCACGCGAACACTTCGCGAGCGGGCAATCCTCGAGTTCATCTACGGCACAGGGTGCCGCCTCCGCGAGGCGTCTCATCTGCGCGTGGAAGACATCAGTTTCGAAAATCGGACTGCACGCGTTCACGGTAAATTTGGTAAGACTCGCATCGTTTTTCTTCCCAAGACAACCGTTAGGGCCTTGCAGATATATTTGGCGGGGCGCACTAGTGGGTATGTATTTCAAGAAGATAGACCGCAACAAAAGGCAAGTCTTACGATAGACGGAGGATATTGGGTCGGCCGCTGGGTCGATTATGGTCGGCGCGTTCCGTCTGGGAAATACGCTGTTTGCCGAAAAAATCTCGGCGTTATCGAATTGGTCTCTCGTCAGACAGCACATGAGAAGCTCAATGAACTCCTGACCAGTGTTACCCTCACCCGCCCCGTGCCTGACCGTCCCCTCACAAACTCAGCGATTCTGATCATCATAAACAACATCGGATATAGGGCAGGACTGAAGTATGTAGGGGTCCACACGCTCCGGCGGAGTTTCGCAACTCACCTTTATGACCACGGTGCCCCGATTGAAATCATCAAGGCGCTTCTTGGCCACGTCTATTTGGGTACAACTCTGGGCTATACGCGCCTGAGCCGTGCACGCATGGCGCGGACAGTGGATGAAAGTCATCCTCTTGGACTTCCCTATGAAATACAGTCTTAACAACTCCCGCCGGAAGGCATCCACGGCCAGTGCGAGTCGCGGGTTGGACCGGTTCAATGCGCACGAGTTGGCGTTTCAGCCGTGGTTTTTGCCGAGAGCGAGCCGTCTCGCCATCAACAGCCTCATTCCTGCCGGTTACCGAAACAAGATGCGTGCGTACTTCGATGACTACGGATGCATGATTTGCGGAAAACACGAATTGTACGATGCGAACGGGATGTGCCTCGCCTGCCACCACCTTATTCGGCGACGCCTGAAGACATGCGTTAAGCGCCGGACAAGAGACGACGCCGCCGAACGGATTGACCTGATCATGGGGCGAAGAAAAGCGCTGGCTTCGAAACTTCTCAAGCGTTTCTCGCGGACTTCTGGCCGGATGGCTTTGATCCACCGAGTGAACATGGCCAGTCTGAGAAATCCGGTTGATGAAACATTAGGATTCCTCTCGCCTGGAAGCTGGGAGGGCGGATGGCGAGAGTGCAAACGTGATTTCCCGGAAGAGCAAGGAGTCTTGGGAAAATCGGTGCGCGATCTTCGATCTGGACGGCCCAGCCGATAGAATTGCAGCGAGGCGGACAGAAATATGCCGAACTGGGTTTAGGCATTTCATTGGCAGGATTGCCAAGCGCGGCAAGTCCGGCACCTATCCCTCGGCACGGTTCAAAGCTCCCTGAAAAGCCCTATGTGCGAATTGCTTTTCTGTGGAGCACCGCAGCAATACTTTCGGCGCGCAGTTGTGGGGACTTGGGGCTGCCTACATAGGCTTTTTCACCACGATCAATCATGTTGGATACCACTACAGGTGGAACGAAGATGGTCACTCGATTTTCCATGTCTACTGGGTTCCGAACGTCTTCATTTCCGGGATGGCCATGGGGAACTTCGTTCACGCCTGGCATGAAGGCAACGTCCTGGCGGCGCAGAGATCGGGAATAATGAAGTAACAACAAGATCTGGGGTCGGAATTGTCTTGTCCCTCGCCACAATTCAAAACGGGCGAGAGACTGGGATCATAGGCGACTGTAGATAATTTTGTAGCTGCGAAAGCCTCCAACTTCAACAAGCAAGCTGCAAACGCATCGAAGCATAATAAGTTCAAATTGTTTCAATCAGAATCTACCTCTTGGCGGCGACAGCAGGGGCAGCAACAGCCGGAAATATCCTCAGTATTGCGAATGTTAACAGACGAACAAAAATACCTCAGCGATACAATTCCTGTTGACACCTATTCGTTCTAGTCATATAAAGCCGAATCCAGTTTTCGTGGAGGGAGGGCTTATGCTCTGCCGTCGCTCACTTCTTCTCCTTCTAGTCAGTTGTGCCATTTCCGCCCATTTGGCTGCCCAGCAAACGACGACATCCCAGACGGTCCAGAAAGATCCGCAAGCTGTGTCGGTTTTGACGCAGGCGTTGAATGCAGCCGGGGGACCAGCGGCTCTGAGCCCCATCCAAGATTTTAAGGGCACTGGGACGATTACCTACTACTGGGGAGGCGAGGAGGTCAACGCCAGCGTCACCGTCAAGGGCCGCGGAACGGGCCAGTTTCGTCTCGACGCCAATCTCCCGGATGGAGTGCGATCGTGGGCCGTGAATAACGGCACGGGCTTTCTAAAGAATACGGATGGTACCGTGAAAGTGGCCGGATACGACAATTCCGTTAACTTCGGCAGCCTCACATTCCCTTACGCGTACATGGTGACCTTGCTGCAGGATTCATCCATGAGCATCTCTTATGTCGGGTTGGAGACGGCGAAGAATGGCAATAAGGTCCAGCACATTCAGATACATAAAGTCTTTACGCCTGACCCGGGTGGAATGTTCGGTAAGCTGACGACAAGGGATTTCTTCATTGACCCTGCCACATTCCAGGTTGTGAGCACTCTGGACATGGTCCACCCGAAAAATGCGTCAAACGTGAATATCCCTCACGAAATGCAGTTTTCCAACTATCAGAGAGTGAACGGAGTCTTCGTTCCTTTTACCGTCACAGAGTTCACCGCTGGCCAACGCACGTTTACACTCCAGCTGAGCGAGATCAGTTTCAACGACGGGCTGCAGGATGTCGACTTTCAGGAGTAGCCATTCTGAGAGCCGTTCTTGCCAATGCGGAGACAGTTCCTGTTCGAGTTGCGGAGGGGGTGCAATGACGAAGGCGACTCATAGTTCAGGTTCCTGCAGGCCAGCAAGCCTCACGATTCTGACTGTATTGCGATCTCGATGCTGCGCGCTATTGCTTGCTGCTGGTGCGCTCTGTTTGCTGAGCCTTGTGAGCGGTACGGCGAGAGCCCAAGATTCGTTTGATAGTATCGGCGCCCACCAGGCGATGTCTCCAGACCCGAATGAATTGGGCTTCGTCGATTCCTCCAATGGAGCGCTGCACTTAGAGATTCCTCTCGTGACCCTTCCGCAAAGAGGAGGTCCACCCCTCCCGTTCAGGCTGGTCTATGACAGCACGATTTGGAGTCAAGTTGGTCCGTACGGTCCAGTATGGACACCTTGGTACGAATGGGACATAACCACCCAGCCTGGAGGGTGGCAGGTGCTTCCGGACATGAGTTTCATGGGCCAGGTGAAATACAGCATCTCCGGAGTTAATGGCGCTGCCTGCGTCGCGCCATATGGCAATTATTGTAATTATAGCTGGAGCGACGGCGGAAATGTGTACTCTTTCCCGATAGGAATTAAAGCTCCGACTGGTAATAACTGTTCCGGAGCCACATCCGGTGATGCATTCGCGGCCGACTCATCCGGTTACCATATGTACGTCGGTTGGATAATGTCCGACAACTTTTGTACTCAATATCAGAAAGTGTACGCGCCGGATGGAACGCTCGTGTATCAATCCAACCCCGCGCCAACGTCCAACGATGGCACGATGGAGGATACGAATGGAAACTACCTAACGAGCACCAGCATCAGTTCGAGCACCGGATATGACACTGTTGGCCGTCCATTCGGTACATTGGCTGCTGGAAATTTTGATGGTCAACAGTTTGCCAACACGTCTATGTTCCCGAATATTCAGGTCCCTACTTCACAGGGAAGTTCGTCTTATACGATCACTAGCGCCACAATCCCCGTGAGCACGAATTTTGGCCAATCGGGCGTAGGGGAGTGCACGACAGGCTGTGAGATCCCGGTCATTCAAAGCCTTAACTTGCCGGACGGCACGAGCTACCAATTCAAATACGATTGCGATGAGAATACAGGAATTGCTGCCTGCGGCTCTCCCACGGGCCAAAACGCCTATTACGGCATGCTAACCAGCGTCACGCTGCCGACGGGCGGGACGATCACCTACACGTACACCAATTTCACCGATCCCTATAAAAATGTAAGCCGCTGGCTCAGCTCGCGCACCTCAGCGGATGGGACGTGGACCTACACTCCGCTCGTGATCACGAAATGCACTTCCAGCCCGACAGGCTGCGTGATACAGGTGACTGCCACGAAGCCGGATGGCGCCTCGACGGTCACCAGGTACACAGAGAACAATGGGCAGTGGCCAACTCAGGCTCAATCCTTCGATACCAATGGAACCCTGCTTTCCACAACCACGGAAACGTGGGATTTTTCGCAATCCTCCCCCATGTCGCCCTACGTCGGCGCCGGGTACATTCGGAAGACAGCTGAAATAGTCGCTGTGCCTGTTCCAGGGGGCTCAATCGCCAAACAGACCAAATATACCTACGATAGCCCCCAGCAGGGCAACATCACCTCAATTCAGGACTGGGGATTTTATCCGGCGTCTATTTTCAATTTTGGGGGGACTGTTTCGATCAATACTAACTTCCCATCGAACCCGAATAGGACAACCAACACCACGTATCTCACCACAGGCACGAACAATATCAACCGGCCGACGAGCGTGACGCTCTTGAACAGCGCGGGGAGTAAAGTGTCGCAGACGCTGACCACGTATGATTCCTATGGCGGTTGTCCCGGCGGTTTGGCATCGGTCACGGGCATGTACAACCACGATGATACGAATTTTGGCACCGGGAATACCGCCCGGGGCAATCCCACACAAACCCAGACATGGGTAAGCGGATCGAGCTATTTGACGTCGCAGTTTTGCTACGACACCACAGGTCAGGTCACACAGGAAACCGACTCGGCGGGGAATACCATCCGTTACGGCTACGCCGATAGCTTCTATACTGATAATGGGTCGAACCCGCCTACACCATACACTCCTTCCCAACCGACGAATGCCTACGTGACGAGCGCCACGCCGCCAATCATAGGAACAACAACAACAGGCTATTACTATGGCAGCGGCAATCGGGCGATTTCCGTGGACGTGAATGGCGCGACAACCTATTCTCATTACCTCGATCCATTTGACCGCAATACGGAAAACATCTCGCCGATCGGCTGGAATCTGACCAATTACACTTCCGCGAAGGAGGTCGATACGTATACTGCGGTCGGCGACGCATCTCCATCGACAAGCTGTTCGAGTTGTAAGCATGTGCAAACGATTTACGATAGCTGGGGCCGCAAAACCTCCGAAGCGCTCGCAAACAATCCGGGCGGCGCCATCAATGTGACCACTAGCTACGACGAGGACGGCCGCGTGCAGAGCGTGAGCCATCCCTCTGTTGGAACGCCTGCAGCGTATGAATCGTACACATATGACGGATCTGACCGGACAATTCAGGTCACTCACCCGGATAATCAATCTGTGCAGGCCCTGTACGGACCATTGGTAAGTTCCACGGGTGCCGGCGGAGGCCTTAGTTCCCAGCAGGGTTCCACGTCAACATATGGCTACGGCTATTCTGAGCTTTTTATTGACGAAGCTGGCAAGCAAAGGCAGGAATGGAAGGACGGCTTCGGCAGGGTTATTGAAGTGGACGAGCTTTCGACGACCGGTGGAGGAGGCACGCCCGGTACAGGATCGGCGAGCACCAGCGGTACCGAGCAAGTTACTTCTGGGGGGCCCACTCCGGGTACCGGAAACGTTTACATCACTGGCTACGACCAGACCTATCAGTTTTATAATCCTGACTGCGATGGCCAGGGAGATGGATGTTATCAACAGGGCTACGACCAGGGCACTATCTCGATTACCGTAAATAGATTCACGGGGACCTATAATTACGGTCAATATATTAATAGCTATGGTGTTGGTGACACTCCGGCGACCGTTGCCTCGGGACTGGCAAGCGCACTGAATGTCAGTTCTTCGCCCGTTACCGCGGAGGCTTACGGGAATGGTGAAGTCACATTGAAGTCAAAGGCCACCGGTGCTGCTGCGAACTACACGCTTTCGGTTTCGACCACTTACGACACGACTGATTTCTCCTCTCCCTCGTTTACGTTGACGCCATCCGGGGCGGCACTAACTGGCGGGGCGAATAGTTCGCCGGTCGTTTACGATTCCGGGACGATATGGGTGACGGTAAACGGGTTCCAGGCCTCCGTGGCTTACGGGCAGAGCAGCACCGCTAGCTCGCTCGCGAGCGCGATCGCCAATGGGTTCAATACAACGAGCGGATCGCCCGTCACAGCGTCCGTTTCAGGAACAACGATTAGTCTGACCGCCACGGCACCCGGCGTCATCTCGAATTACACGCTCGGTTCCGGGAGTTCCACCAACGCCCCGCAGTCATTTGCCACACCCTCCTTTTCAGTCTCCGTTTCCGGTGACGCGCTTACGGGTGGTGCCGATTCTTCGGGAGGGTCGTCTTCGCCGGTAGTCACGCTGTATACCTATGATGCGGCGAATCGCCTGACACAGGTAGTGCAAGGAGCGCAGACGCGGACGTTCGTTTATGATGGCCTGGGGCGCGTTACGCAAGAGACCACCCCAGAGGCGGGCACGGAGGCGGTTTCCTTCACGGGTCCTGGAGGCGGGCTATGCAGCGGCGATCCGAGCAGGCCGTGCTCAAGGACGGATGCGCGCGGCATTACGATAACGTATACCTATGACGCGCTGAACCGCATCACGCGAAAGACTTACTCAAACGGCCAAGGTGGCGTATCGTATACCTACGATCAAGGAGGGGCGGGCGCTTTCGCGCTAGGGCGACTGACTCAGATGACAGATCCTTCGGGCTCAGAGACTTATACCTACAACAAGATGCGATGGATAACGCAATTTCTGAAAACGGTCAACGGAACGTCGTACGCCGTGAACTACCAGTACAATACATCTGGGGAACTGACACAGATCACGTATCCTTCCGGGCGGGTGGTGCAGCAGAGCTATAACCCCATTGGGTTACTCTGCGAAGTGGCCCCCCAAACGGTCCAGTGCGGGACGGCCACAAGTCCCTACGCTACAGGCTACGCCTACAATGCGGCGGGGCAAGTCACGGCCTTCAGCTACGGCAATGGGGTGGCCGCGAGTTTCGGCTATTCGCCGAACCGGTCTCAGCTAACGAGCCTGAGCTATGCGAAGGGCGGGCAACCTCTTTTCAGCCTGAGCTATCTCTATCAGTTCGACCCCAACAATTGCACGAACGGAGTCGCGGGCAACAACGGACAGATTCAGTGCATAGCGGACGTCAGTGCGGAGACTGGTGCTGCGGGTCGCTCGGCAAGCTATACGTATGATACCGTGGGCCGCCTGAGTACGGCCGCGACTGTCGGCTCGACGAATTATCCGCAGTGGGGCTTGTCGGAAACATATGACAGGTACGGCAACCGCTGGGCACAGACGGTGATGGCGGGGACAGCGCCCATGGTGTCGCTGAGTTACAACGCGGCGACAAACCAACCGAATGGCTACACCTACGACGCGAGCGGTAATATGACCGTCGAGCCACTGGGGCCACCGAACTACTATACCTACGACGCCGAGAATCGCCTGACCAATTTCTCTGGAAACGGTGGCAATGCCACGTACACCTATGATGGCGGTGGGCTGCGCGTGCAGAAGTCCGCGAACGGCACGACCACCGTTTCGATTTTCTCGGGATCGGACGTGATCGCGGAATACGACAACGGCGCGACGCCCGCCTCGCCTTCGCGCGAATACATCTACGGCGGCGGCCAGATGCTGGCTATGATCAGCGGAGGAACCATCAACTATTATCATCAGGACCATCTCTCGGTGCGGCTGATCACAGATGCAAACGGTAACGAGATCGGCGAGCAGGGGCATTTCCCGTTTGGCGAGAGCTGGTATCAGTCGAACACGACCGCAAAGTGGGTGTTTACAACCTATCAGCGAGATTCCGAGACCGGCTTGGATTATGCGATGGCACGATTCTACGACAGCCGCGTGGCCAGCTTCTGCTCGGCCGATCCCATTCGAGGCACGCCCGATGATCCGCAATCCTGGAACCGCTACTCATACGCCCGCAACAATCCCGTCAATATCACCGATCCCAGCGGCGAATTCTGGGGCTCCTTCTTCAAATTTCTCTCTGTGGGTTTGGTGGACTTTCTTCCTATTCCTAACGACGCGAAAATAGGTATCAGGATTGCTGTCGGTCTTCTTTCAGGCTTTTTAGCTCCCGCAGACGCGGCCGACTCCGGCTCCTACGCGACTGCCCCTTCTAGCGCGGCCCCAGCAGCAACTGCGGGCCCAGCAGCAGTTGAGGGCTCATCTGCCCAAGTGTTCGTACCCGTTCCGGGCACTCCTGCATATACCGACATGACGACACCTACACCTATGATCATGTCTCAGTCAGCAGGGAAATTTGTAAACATCTCGACTGGATGGAACTCGACTGGATGGAACTGGAGCTTCATCGGACCTATCGCTGGCGCGGCTACACAGGCGCTGGCGCCGAAAAAGCAACAGGAATGTGCGAAAAAGGTCGTCAACAAATTATTTGACACGACTCAACTCTCAAACCTAACGAGCCCAACGAATGTCTCTGTTGGTAGCGGGAACTGGATCAGTTTTGCCACGACGAAAGCTGTATCGCCAAGTTCGTTGTTCTCCCTGACGCTGAAAGGAGCTAGCACAGCATCATTCTACGCAGACCCTGAAGCCGCTTGGCACAGTGCACTCGGTGCTCGCAGCAACACCACGCCGTCCCTACACTTTCCTCAGATTGAACAATGGGGAACATTTGATCCCAGCGAGCCAATACAATTGAGTGGACACGTTGACGCATCGAACATGCTCACCGACCCGGGGGGACACATGAACGAGGCGCGTACTGGAACTACCACGACACCGTGCGACCTGCTAAAGGGCATGCCATGAGGCATAGCCTCGGGGCAAAAGGACGGAGTCGCACTGCGCGGCCGCCTTCAACGTTTGGGCTACTTGTCACAGCGGTTTGCCTTATTTTGCTTTACCCACTGTTGAGAGCAGGTGCTGGCTCTCGCGTAGGGGAGGCACTGAGTTTAAAGCGGATTGCCACGTTCCGAGTTCCCTTGGGTCTTGAACCGGCCGAGGTGATCGTTGATTCCAAAGCCAATGAAATCTACGTGGCTGACCTCAAGCTTGGCAAGGTGTTGCATGCCAGTCTTACCCAGTCAGATTCTGGAAAATGGGTGAACATTGACTTCACCGGATGCTCTGGTTACGGCGCTCCGATTGATGAGCTTCATTTGATGAGGATGCAGCCTTACCTGCTAGTGCTGGTCTGTAACCGGATTCTGCTCCTCGACAGGAGAAGTCTGTCACTCAGGAGTGTTGTTGCTTCAGGTGGCGACCAGTTTTATTTCCACGAATTTGACGTTTCACCTGACGAGCATTTCATCGCCGTTACCGGTTATGAAAAAACAAAACCGGGAACGCCGACGGTCACCAAGAGCCGCGTTTATCGCCTTGAAGGTGAGAGCGCGACGATGCTCTATGAGGCTTCGTTTGGTGATACCGACGCTTATTACACTCCGGATGGAAAGATGCTTGCCACAACTTACGACCGGGGGTCAACACCTGGCGCTAACGAAGACTGTGGGCTTGAATTTTACGACACGGTAACGGGGAAGAGGATTGGAGGATGGCGCTCAACCGCCAAATCGACGGGCGGAGCAATCTGCCCTGGGCGGCCCCTGCAATTCCTTGGGCAGGGTTCTGACCGTCTGATTACCGATGACGTCGTTAGCCCAGCGCTCTCCGTGTGGGATGTGTACATTGGCAAGCTCTTGCAACACCTCTCATCGAAAATGGAACATCCTGGACCAGCGCCGACGACAGAATCCCTTTCGATCTCCGCGGATGGGAGACTGGTCGCCGTTGTTCGGTTTCAGGGCGAGTGGGGCGCGGAGTATGGAATGACGATTTGGGACCTCTCAACAGGCAGGGCCCTCAAGGAGATTCCTGTTGGTCTTCACCGACAAATAATTCTTGGCACGTATTTTTCTTCCAGTGGCGATCAAGTTGCGTTCACTTTCATGGACCACGTTGATGTTTACGAGTACTCTCTAATGGCACATGACTGACCGGACCGAGTTTTTGTACCACGGTGAATGAGAGAGTTCACATCGCAGCCTCGGGCTATGAAACCGAGTTGGGTGGATGTCCTTCGCCAAAACTCAAAACGAGGGAAATAATGACAAACGACTTTGGCTGGGTGAGTTTTGCTGAGGCGTGAAAGTCGGCTTTGAAACCTCGTTCTTCGAACTGTCATGTCTCGGTCGAGACGCAACGAGCACCACAAGACAGAAATCTCAGTCATGAAAACAGGTCAATCTTCAAAACTTTGGTCCTTCTATGCCGCGGCCCGGTCGTAGCGATGATGCAAACCTCCGAGTCGCGCGCGAGAAGTGATACGACCGGAAGTTGTTGCGCAAGCTCTGCCAGTTGGTGTTCCCTTCCTAAGCCCAAGATGGGTGCGGTCCTCGTGATAGTAGCGGATATATTCCGTAAGGAGCCGTTTCAGATGACCTTCGTTCACTGCGATGATGTGGTCTAAGAGGTCACGCCGACAGCTTTCAATCCAACGTTCTGCAACGCCGTTTTGCCAGGGGCTTTGAAATGAGGTTCGAACAGATGTAATTTTCAAGGATCGAACCGCTGCTGGAACCTCGATCCCATACTTCGCGTCGCGATCAAAGATGAGAAACCTGGGTGTGGATTGAAACGGGAAAGCTTCCCGCAGCTGCTGGACGACCCACAGGCTTGTCGGGTGCCGGGTGACATTGCAATGCAGAATGCGCCGGCGGTCATGGCTGATCACGAAGAAGCAGTAGAGTACGCCGAACGTGATCGTCGGGACCGTGAAGAAGTCCATCGCCGCGATGGCTTCCCGATGATTCCGCAGGAACGCAACCCATCGCTTGGCTGGCTCAGAATCTCTGGGTGCCCGGCGCATCCAACGGGAAATGGTGCGCTCAGAGACATCGAAACCGAGCATGAGAAGCTCCCCGTGGATGCGCGGCGCTCCCCAGGTCGGGTTCTCGGCGACCATACGGAAGATCAATTGCCAGATTTCTTTCGATGTCTGTCTTCTCCCAACGCGCGTCCGGACTCTAGAAATCAGCTTCCAGTACAAGCGGAATCCAGACCTGTGCCAACGGACCACGGTTTCGGGCGTGACAATGATAAGAGCTCGTTTCCATCCTGCCCAGAATCGACGTACGACAACCCAGAAGAGCTTATCGAGCAGGTCTAGTCGTGGCCGTGGACGCCCACGTTTCAGCACGGCGAGCTGTTGCCGGAGGACGAAATTCTCCAGAACGAGACTCCGACGGCTACGAAAAGCCCGAGCAACCGCTCCGAACCAGAGAAAAAGCAGATTGAACATGGCCCGAAGTTATACCAGAATCATGGTCGGACTCCGCAGTAAGTTGCTGATTCTAAGGTCTGTCATAGTTTTGGCGAGGGACAGGGCATCCTGCGGACAGCAGAAAACCTTCAGTCAGGGACCATTGTCGCCGGAAGCTCCACGAAAATGACAATGACAGAGCAGGCCAGAGAAATCGGCAATGCTTGGGAGCGCATG
>Ga0210384_10000195_pt1 | contig 92685 bp, 80 predicted proteins | sample IncBWH2MmetaG_FD_160574 | JGI IMG/M metagenome (GOLD analysis project Ga0210384, IMG submission 160574) | Forest soil microbial communities from Barre Woods Harvard Forest LTER site, Petersham, Massachusetts, United States - Inc-BW-H-2-M | ecosystem: Environmental > Terrestrial > Soil >... | reverse complement strand
AGGCTGGTTCAGACCATCCCATTGCCGACCGACGGGTACATGGACCGCATAACGGTGGACATCAAAGGCCAGCGCCTATTTATTTGTGGCGAGACCAACAAGATTCTTATCGTTGTGGACCTGCGGGCAGGCAAGGTGGTCCACGAGACTCCGCTCGCGGCGAATCCAAAAAAGCCGGTCTATCTCCCCGATACCAACGAAGTCTGGGTGAATATGACCGATAACACTCTTGTTGTCGTTAGTGGGACAACGTACGAGATAGCCAAGACCGTCCCATTGTCTGCACATGGTGATCCGGACAGGGGAGGAGATAACGGGGCTTACGACCCTACTACGCATCTTTACTACGCTGCTATCGAAACTTTCAAAGACAACGCTATGGAAGCTTTTAAGGGAGGCACGGATATATCCTACGGTGGCGGTGACAACCACGTTCCTAGTGGTGCCTCAATCGAAATAGTGGACACAAAGACGGCCGAATGGTTGGGTAGCATTAAGATGCCGGGTGGTGATCCCGCGGGTGTCGCAATCGATCCATCCAGGAAAAGGTTGTATGTGACTATGGGGGATATCATAGATGGTGCTAGTCACGTTGCGGTCGTTGATCTTGAAAAACGCGCAGTGATCGCTCAGTGGCCGATCACTGGTGGGCCAGTACCTCATACGGCCGGTATAGACATAGATCATCATCGCCTGTTCGTGGGTAGCCGAATCAAACCAAACACTGGAGAATTTGGAGGCGGACACCAGTATGAACCCGGGAAGCTGGTAGTGATGGATACGGAGACGGGAAAAGTCGTGCAAGCGCTGGACAGTGTGGGAGGCGCAGACGACACAGTCTATTATGACTCAGCAACCGGGCGGATCTACTTCCCGGGAACAACTGGCACGGTTGCCGTATTTCAGGAGATTGACCCGGATCATTTCCAGCTTCTCGGGAAAGTTCCGACCGGATCTGTGTCAAAAACTGGGCTCTGGGTGCCAGAATGGAAGCGCTACTACTCAGCTGTCCCCCAACACTTCGTTCTTACCGCTCCGCATGGTTCAAAGGACATAAGAGCCGACCTGCGTCGGGAATTGAATCAAAAAGAAGGTACCGTTCAACCGATTCTTGCTAATTTGATAACCGAGCCAGCGCATCTGATGGTCTTTGACTACGCGCCGTAGGAAGGTAGTACCACATTTTCTATCATTAGCCCCCAGGCGGCATGCCAGTGGGGACAAGCGGGACCGCATCATTTCCACGGTCCAGAGTGTCCCCCTGGGTGCTTCCCAATAATTCAATCCCGAAGTTTTGCATTCACAGAGGCTTCGATCGAGACGTGTCGGGGAGCATTACCTTTGTTCTGACTTTTTCAACAATCGGGTGTTTCTCGAAAGACAGGAATCGCAATTCGCAGGCGCGCAGAATCAATCACTTGCGGCGGGTGTTTTAGCGGGGATTCTTGAAACGCTGTCCTTGGGTTGTGGAGCGTGCCTAAGGATTAGGCTGAGCGCGGAAACGCAACATTACGCCCATGCAATAAGTCTCTCCTGCTCGTGCCAATCGGTTTTGTTCTCAGCGTCCCGATCCAGAACAATGCAACAGAACATTCATTCTGATGCGCCTTCTGCGCGTCGCCGAAACTTGGGCCGCACTCCAACAATATTCAGGTGAACCGCACCTTGAAAACCGGATTATCTTGGCCCAAGTCCACTCAACTTTTGAGCTCGCTCACGGCCGCCGCCTACTTCCACGCTTCAAGGAAGGCACCTGCGCGGTTTCACTCTTAGTTTCGTTTCGAATAGCGCGATCAAGGAGGAATTCGATCTGTCGATTAAGCGAACGATGTTCTTGTTGCGCGAGCTCAACAATCTTTGCTTTGAGACTTGCGGGTATACGTATCAGGAGCCGCGCGTTCGGTTCTGCCGGTGGACTAGGCATGGGGCCTACAGGAAAAGTTGTTTATTGACAGCCTCTGCCAAAGTGATATCATTATGATATTGTTCCGAAATCATCGCCTTCTAGGAGTGCAAACATGCGAACCATCGAGACAGCCTCCACCGTTAAGCTAGTACGTCAGAACCTACGCCTAGTCAAGCGGCTTTATCCGGGTCTGCGGCAACAGGATTTCCAAGCCTTGCGTTCACTGACCCAAGCGCTACATCTATCTGTTTTGAAGGGGGAGTTCCTCCACATCGAGGGGAAGTGGTACGTAACACACGCTGGCCTCCTTCAAATCGCGTTGCGGCGGCGGTGCATCGGAATTCGCACTGCTCTTCAGGAGAAAGTCTCCGACTCGACCGCCTGCCGGTGGGTCTTTAAGGCGATCGTCTACAAATCTGCCCGCTCGCGCGGCTTCGTCGGCTACGGAGACGCCGATCCCTCCAACGTCTCGTCCCTGGTCCATGGCGCCGAGATGCGCGTCGCCGAAACCCGCGCCGTCAACCGCGCCCTCCGCAAGGCCTACGGCATCGGCCTCTGTTCGGTCGAGGAACTCGGCTGGGCGCCCAGGTCCAACGCCCCGGCGCCGCCCAATCAGCGCAAGATTTCAACGACCGGAAATAACGGCCATCAGAACGGCCAGCCTCGCCTCCGCGACCGCCTCTGCCTGTTGATCCGTCAGCACCAGCTCGATGCTGGCCTCGTCAAGGCCTATGCCGCCGATTACTGCGGCACCCCCACCCTGCGGGATGCCAGCCGAGAGCAGATCGAAGCCTTCATCAACGATTTGGCCGAGCGCTCTACCAAAGACCGCGACGGGTTGATCTGCCAGCTCAACAGCTATTCCAAATCGCAGGAGGTTGCCCCATGAAACGCCATATCCCAGGTTTGCATGGCGATATTCCCAATACTCCGAGCGTCTTGGAAGGCGTTTTCCTGGTCCGCGTCGATCGGGTCTTCTACCGCTGGCATCCCGAGCGGCCGTTCTACGTCCTGCGGCTCATCATCCTCGAACCAAGAGAGCATCAAGGCCGTTCCCTCAACGGTCGCCTCTACTGCACGCCCAAGGCACTCTGGAAACTCCGCTGGTTCTTGCGGGACTTTGGCTACGACCCTGATCTCATGGGCCGAGACGAAGTGGACGAAAAGGCACTCCTTGGCCTTCGAGGAATCGTGCGGATTTCCCGCACCACCCTGAACGGTCGCTCGTTCCTCAATCTTGGAGGGTTTGCACCAGCCAGTGAATGGGAAGAACTCTCCGTTTCATCAGTAAGCAACCAGGAGGTGGCCCGTGACGTTTAGCTACTCGCAGGTTTCGCAATACCTACGCTGTCCGAGGAGCTACCGCTTTCGGTATCTGGACGGCTGGAGAGAGAAGGAGTCTCGGGCGGCGCTGTGCTTTGGCCGATGTTTTGAGAAGGCTCTGGCAGCACTCTTTGAGCGCGAGGATGCTGGGGCGGTATTGTTCAAGGAGTGGGGAGCGTACCGCGATGTTCCGCTCGAGTACTCCCACGGAGATGACTGGGAGCGCCTGCTGCGGCAGGGAATTGGCCTCTTGGAGCAGTTTGCCCGAGACAACCGCATCCGGATTCGCCAACCCCAACGCAACATGCAGAAGAAACTCGTCCGCTCGCTCTCGAGCGGCCACGAGTTTGTGGCCTATGTCGATGCCATCGGCCACCTGGACGGCACACGGCGTTTGCTGGAATGGAAAACCACGAGTGCCCGTTATCCAGACCAGCCAGAGGGCCTGACCTCGCTTGACCTTCAGCTGGTCTGCTACTCCTGGATCACGGGCATCTCCGACGTCGCCATAGTGGCCTTTGTGAGGAAACGCGTTCCGGAGATTCAGTATCTGCTGGCTTCGATCACGGAAGAGCAACGCCAGGAGTTTGGCCAGCTGGTCGAAGCCACGGCCCGTCAAATCGAAACTGCCCAGTTCCCTCCGCACCCAGGAATCCGCTTCCCGCAGAACGGATGCGTCAGCTGTGCACACCTCGGACTGTGCCTTGGGAACGAGGCCCTGGTCGGAACCAAACTCATTCGTCAACCGGGAGCGAGCGACCTTGATTGGCTTGACGTGCTTGACGACTAACGGAAGGCCTTGGATGGCTCCGAAGCTCAATCGCCGGCGGGCCGTATTTGTGCTCTCGAAGATCGAGGAGATCTTGGCGTGGGAGAAGGCCACGGACCGCGAACGGGATTCGAAGTTTGTCGAACTCGGCCGTTATCTGTGCGAGGTTCGAGCGGGACAGTACTGGAGGGTGGACAACGTCCGTTCGTTCGATGAGTTTTTGGAGAGGAAGTTCCCGGAGTCCAGACGCAAGGCCTACTACCTGATGGCCATCCACGAGCAGCTGCCGCGCATTCACAAGGTAGAGCTGCAGCAGGTGGGCTGGACCAAGGCGACGGAATTAGCGAAAGTCGCGCGGAGGGATGGTCAGAGGTTCGATAGTGCAACCTGGTTGCACAAAGCTCGCGAACTCCCCAAAGAGGAATTCAAACGGGAGGTCTCAAAGCACCTGACCGGGAAGGAAACGGAACCTTGGGAGATCCTCTATTTCAAGGCCTACAAGAGCCAACTGCCTGTCATCGAGCAGGCGCTTGAAACAGCGGGTCTAATGCTAGGGAGCGACAAGTCGCGAGGGTACTGCTTGGAGATGATCTGTGCGGATTTTCTGGCGGGAGTGAGTTTGGAGGCGGGTAATCGAGATGCTTTATTACCATGCCTCACTCGACTGGTCATTGGTCTTCCGAAGCCGCAGAGGCAACAGCTTCTTGAAGACGTGCAGGTCACACTTTGACTGGGATCCGTGCCAGGCGACCACGCTTGCGGCTTGACCCTGAAGCTTATCGCCAGCTCTGTCGTGAAGTCCTGGAGCGAGATGGATGGTGTTGCCAATCTTGCGGGCGAATGGAGGATCTTCAAGTCCATCACATTCAGTCGCGGAGCCGACTGGGCGATGACAAGGAAGTGAATTTGATAACTCTATGTGCGACGTGTCACCAAGAAGTTCATCGGGGAAGGCATACCAATCGAAGAGCAACGGGAAAGAGAGCTACGACAACCTGAAGGTTGCATCCAGAGGTACGACAATTGGAAACAGGAATAGGATCAAACAACGAACAGGTGGCGAATTGGTTTAAAATCCTTTCGGTTTTCGGAGTCAGAGCGGAAATCTCAACATATTTGTTGAGAGCAGGCGAGGTCGAGGTTTTCAGGCGGTGTCCCAGGCGCGGAGAGCGAACCCGTGATTTACCCTAGATCTGAGGCGTCCGAACTTCTGAGTTGCGAACTTGACGGATACGGATCTTAAGGGCGCCTAGGCGTGAGGCGGAAATCTTTCCCCGTTGAGGACTGTGCAGGGTCTCATGAAAACAGCAAGAAGCGCGCCCGTAACTAACCGCTCCTATGAGGAGCGCGCGATCGTGTCAGAAATCCGGATCTGCTTTTCCTACACCCACACTGACGCTCCGTTGGACGGCAGCAACAATTTCACGCGCGCCTTGCGCGAACATGTATCGCACGTGCCGGGTTTTACTATCGTCGATGATTTGCATGGTAATTATGACGTGCTATTCATGAATCAACTCAGCCGGTCGCCCGGCAGTCCCTATGCCCTTTCAGAAATCCGCGCAGTCCTAGACGGCGGAAGGAAAAAGAAATTGGTGGTTCGGGCCATCAATCTAAACCGCAATTATCACTACAAAGATCCTATCCGCTATTTACGACATTACATGCAGGACAAACCCACCCTCGATCTACTTAATATGGCAGATTCCGTGATATTCCAAAGCGCCTTCCAAAAGAGCTTCTTCGACCGATTCGGCTACAAAGGCAAGAACCACACCATCATCCATAACGGCGCCGCCCCTGTCTTTCTAAACGTACCAGGCGGCGCCAAAAGGCTTGAGGCAAGAGACGATTTAGTTCTGGTCTCCTCGGCGATGACGACAAAGAGCGCCAAAAGGCAGGATATCATCGCCGCTCTTTCCCTCGCTCCGGGCGTGAAAGTCATCCACTCGGGTGCCTGGCCAGCAGATCTCGATCAGGGCAAGGTTGAGCTGGCTGGCGTTCTTTCACACGATGCGATGGCCCGACTTTACGGGCGCGGCCATTATTTTCTGCACCCCGCCGTCCGTGATGTCTGCCCCAACAGCCTTATTGAGGGACTGTGTGCGGGATTACCGGCTATCTATAATTCCGGAATGGGAAGCGGTAGGGAACTGGGAGGCAAATTCGGCATACCACTGAACGAAAATGATTTGTCAGGCACAGTCGCGCAGGCCCGAGAACAGTATGAGCGGCTGGCGACCGCGCTGAGCGCTGATCGCCATTACTATTCGATTGATCGCGCGGCACCGAATTACATGAGCGTCTTTAAGACGGTGGCACAGGGATAGGCCGCCCTTTATTGAAGAATGGACACGCCTCTACGCGTGGGCGACTAGACTTTGGGCGGAACTGTACCACTCCCACGTATGTTTCAGCCCTTCTTCGAAGTCGACGCCTGGGTCGTAACCAAGTATCTGCCGGGCTTGAGCAATGTCGGCCTGAGAATCACGGATATCTGCTTCGCGTGATGGGCCATACTTCGCAATTGCTGGCATGCCTGAGATCTTTCCAAGTAGTTGCAGCGTGTGATTCAGCGTGTAGCGGTTGCCCGTCCCTACATTGAAGACGAGCCCCGCTGCGCCACTTGCCTTGCATGCCAAAAGATTCGCCTCGACTACGTTCCGAACAAAGGTGAAGTCGCGCGACTGTTCTCCGTCACCATAGATCGTCGGCTGCACTCCGTTAATCACTGCGGCATTGAACACTGACAATACGCCCGAATAGGGTGAACCGGGATCCTGCCGTGGGCCAAACACATTGAAATAGCGCAACGCAACAAACTCCAGCCCGTAAATTCTCTGAAACAACCGCCCATAGCTTTCGGCGGTTAGCTTCGACAAACCGTAGGGAGAAATTGGCGCCGGCGTCATGCTCTCTCGTTTGGGAAGCGTGGGCGTCTCGCCATAGACAGAAGATGATCCCGCAAACACGACGCGCTTTGCCTTGGCATCACGTGCCCCCACCAACACGTTCAGCGTGCCATCCACGTTTACGCGGTTGGTCTCCAGTGGATCTTTGAGCGAACGCGGCACCGATGTTCGCGCCGCTAGGTGCAGGACATAGTCTACTCCGCGGCACGCCGCATGCACCGTTTCCAGATCCGTGACACTCCCCCGAATGAATTCCACTCGATTTCGTACTCCTGCTAGATTGTCTTCCTTACCCGTCGACAAATCGTCTAGCACCACCACGCTTTGGCCTCGACGTACCAATTCGTCTACCGTGTTTGACCCAATGAAACCCGCGCCTCCCGTCACCAAGTAGCGCATCATTATATTCCTCCTCTCTGAGGCGTTCCGCTAGCTGGACACACCCTTCCTGCTCTGGTTGTCCCTCTTGAAATTGCTTACTTGTTGAGGCATCACCCGGGAAAAGGCTCTAACGATGAGTCCTCTAACCTACTGAATTTTGTCTGCGTTTACCCAACGGCGGCTAAACTGAGACTGAGAAGATCTGGCGGATTTTAGATCAACAGCAGATGGTCGTGATCTCGGGGAACCTGCAAGCGGTGATAGACGGAGAACGGAATAGGTTGTTCCCGCTTGATAAAATGGGCTTCTCGCCCTGCTCGAATTACCGTTGCAATTATCGAACATTCTATCTAAGCACAAGTGTAAGCCGAGACCTGTAAGACCGGCAGGTCTGGGTGCTTCGCGCGCTGTCGGAGGAGTCTAGTGCCCGCTAGGCCGCCTCCAAAGATCGAAATAGTGAGGGGATTCTTAGAATTCTGAGGTTCACAGGGTAAAATCTGTTGAAGTTACAAGCGGTAAATGGCTAAGTATAATAGTGAGTTCAAAACGGTTGAAGCAGTTGCGTCAGTTATTCCTTTAGTCTTACTGCTTGGCACCCAAATGATGTCGTCAGGCTGGAGGTCGATATCAGCTATTTTGGCTTCCATGACTTTCTTCAAGGGCAAACGAATATCTTTGAGCCCTTCAGGGGTGTGGCGGATCATCATGGTTCCATTGAGGGCAGCAGTATGTGTCGGGCCGGCCGCCATGGCGAGCACCTGTGACGCAGTAATTTTATTGTCTTCCATCACGAATCCGCCGGGCCGGTTGACTTCCCCGACCACGTAAATAATTCCGGCTTTCGATACTGAGACTGTGTCACCAGGTAGAATCTCGATGTTATTCTCCGCTGTTTTGGCTGGGTCATCCGAGAGGGTCAGTGTTGTCGGATGTTTTGGATCATCGCGGTGTGTAACCGTGACTGTTCTCCCCGCCTTGCTTGTGAGCCCGCCAGCTGTTTGGATCAGATCTAATAACCGCTGGGCGCCAAGGGCTGAGTAAACACCGGGCCTGCTCACTTCACCCATCACGGAGATCCCCTCAGACGTGTACTCTTTGACGTAGACCGAAACCTGAGGATTGTTGACGAAATGTCCATCCGCTAGACGCCTCTCAACTAGCATTTGAGCTTCGTCGCTAGACAATCCGGCAAGATGCAGGTTCCCAACCAGAGGCAGTGAAACGTCGCCGGAGTTGCCAACACGTGCATGCTGAGACAGTTCAGGTAATCCAAATACAGTGATGTCGATATCGTCTCCGGGCCCAATGCGAACCGTGGGACCCAACTCCGCGGGATTCCCTTTTCGAGGCAGGGAATCGGCTACATTCGCTGAAACAGAGCTGCCGGTCGATGTCGAGGATGCAGGAACGGGTGTCCGCGCCTGTGAATCTGTATTGCTACTCGCAGACTGCTGTGCAGAAATGTTGGTCAGCGACATACTGAAGAGCAGACATACACAGGGGAGGTACCGTCCGATATTCCGTGATTTCATATCCCTATAACCTCACGACTAGTGAAATCCCTTGCATTTAGCTTCTGTAATGCTTAGCGAACCGTCGACCAGCCGTTCTATCAAAAATATCATCGAGCTCTTATCGCGAATCCTTGAAGTTTTCTGACAGAAACACAAATCAGGAAGAGGATTAAGAATAGGCCAAACACCCTACGTCGCATGTTCTGTCACGTCGCATCGGAAATTAGGCGAGGCGATATTCCCATTATTGGTTCATTACTCCGTTCGAAGTCGCGTAAGCATTGTTGCCATCAAACACAAACGATTGCACAGAGCACTTGTCTGCTGTTGTGCCGACTAGCATTCCGCCTCGCGCATTACTCGGCCATCGAAAGCTTCGTCCGCCGGTTCGATCTTGGCATATGATGAAATTTAGCAGCTGCCCTGCAGTAGCGCGGGAAAGCACAGAGCTCGTCACGTCACTCGTCAGCGTCATTCTAAACGTGCTCGCCTCGCCAGCATCGAAGATCGGTGTAGTCGCAAACGGGACTGTGGCCAGTGTCAAGTGCTTGCCATCTACCATGTCTGCGTTGAGATTGGAAACGACGGCGGTACTGGTCACACCAGAAACACTGGTGACGTTGAGGCCACCCGGAAAAGTGCCCTTGCCAGCGGCATCCACGTAGGCTACTCCTCCAATAATCGTTCTCTTATCCGCCGTTTCCAAGGGGACGATTGTGCCATTGTTGTCGAGCCTAAAATTGCCAGTCGCATCCACAGACAACCGCCAACGTGGTTTTCCATCTTTGTCAAGAAAACGCAGCGATGGAGAGGCGTTAGGGCGGTCCCCTGCCCGCAGATCAAAAAACATCGGCTTGTCGTTGGGCCCATGAAAGGTGAAATCATTGCCGTCAAAAGCTAAGCCGCCATTAGTGGGCCGCACACCTCCGTGATTCCCGTTCGTATCGAGCAGCCAGCAATTTCCGCCTAGGACCAGAGTGCGATCACCGAAGTCCGGACTCTGCTCATCGCTTTCACAGTAGGGATTGATGACCACTTGGCTGGATGAACCGCCACGACCGGCATAAGGGCCAGCGATTTTCCACTTCCGGGAATTTCCGGAACCATCATCAGTCGAGGCATAAGTGAAATAAACGGAAGTCGAGGACGCAGTACCAACCGTGCCGCCAGTGGCGAATCCGTCGGCATGGGTAAGAGGGCAAGTGAGTTGCTTCGCGCCTGCATTTAGACTCATGACCGTGCAGATGACATTAAGGCTACTGTCGGTGGAATCAGTCGTGGTGATCCAAGTCCCGAGCGTACCCAGACCGTTCGCCAGCGGACCGACCGTGGTGATTGTCGCAATGTTACCAGTGACATGAATTGAGCTGACTGGCTGTGTCGCTCCTGCCTTGACCGGGTTACGCGTATTAGTGTGCATACCAGGCGATACCCAGGTATTGCCCAAGACGCTGAAATCGTATATGCCACCTAACTGGTTGCCCCGGGCGTCCACGAAGGTAGCCAGGCCCGCATTGGAATCTGCACCCACCGCATATATGCCATAACCGCGATTCCCTGTCACCTCAACCCGCTCAAAGCGAAAGAAGTCAGGCTGACTGTACCCATTCGGCAGAGCTGCATAGGCAGTACTGTCTCCGGAAAGGTGGATGCCATGACGCTTGAAGCACGCAACGATTACGTTTTCTAGTTTGGGCTCGCCGCCAGCAAGAAGAATGCCATCGTTGCCCCAACCGTTGATGCGCGGTGGCAATACGTATGTGGCAAGGTTGGCTGCGCTCCAGCAGTTTCCGCCATTCAGTTCCAAGTTGGAAATCTCAACACCTTGGGCCTTGGGCGGAACCGCAATGCCAGGGCCATTAAGCTTGGGATCGAAGTTGATGCGGCAACCACCTGACCACAGCGAAGGAATCTCACAGTCTAGGTGCTGTGCATTGCCCACCATGGTGACGGTCTGACTTGAGTAGATGTCTACGGTGGTTGGCGTACCGCCGCCTGCGTTGGGTGCACCGCGCTTACGCAGCATCACGTGTTTCCCTGCGTTCGCCGTCAGGCAAGCGTTCAGTGCTGGCCCATCGTCCGTGATACCGTCTTCTGCGATGCCGCATTCCACGTAAGCGTCAACACCCGAGGATCTGACCGGTTTGGCCTTAGGGTCGTTGTTGGCAGGCAATTGATCACGAGCGATCAGAGCGGCATTCACAGAAGTATTTTGAATCGAATTAGCGTTGCCGCTCTTGGTTGCACCGCTGAGCTGTCTATCAGTACGGCCGGTTCTGGTGCCGCCCTCCGCTACCGACTCGCCATCCGCCGTTGTAAAGGTCGCGGAGATCAGGGGCGTCCTCGCCGCCGCGGTTTCATCTCCTTCGTAGAACAATTCGGCGCCGGTTATCGTGTGCGTTGAAATTCCTCGGGACACGGTGGCAAACGGTATCACAATAAAACAGAGCCACCCAAATAGACGCGAGAGGATGAACATCAGATCCTTGCTGTATTTCGTCTGCGGTGACCCAATGAAGTGTGGAGCAACCGCAGATCGACGAAAAGCCTTCGCGGCGAGTTTCCTTACTCGTAGCGGCTCGAGTGCGCGGTGATCCCAAGACGTAAGTCCGCCACGCGCTCTCTCCTCACATTCGAGGCAAGGAATCGGCTACAATTCCTGAAACAGATCCGCTGGTCGATGTCGAGGAGACAGGAACGGTTACCCACGCGCGTGGATCTGCATTGCCAGTCACGGGCTGCTGTGCAGAAGCATTGGTTAGGGACAGACTGAAAAGCAGACACCTCAAGGGACGGGCCATCCAATATTTTGAGGTCTCATAATTATCTCATTTCAACCGGACTGGATAGGCTCGATTCTACCGAAGCGAGTCCAAGCCAAAAGAACGAGACTAACTCACTCGCAATTCAAAACTGTCGTTGAGGACTGGGGATAATTCTCATTGCTTTCTTCCTCTGAGATACGTGCTTTCGATTCGATGTTGGCGCCAGACGACTGCCCCCGAGCTAGACAGCACTCCTATTAGCGGAAAGATGTACAGGAGAAATCGTCCGTCCCAATCCGCAAAAAAGGCGGCGACAATCAATGTGTGGTATAAAATGATCGAGATCATTAGCAGAACCAATGGTTCGTTTCGCAGCTGCCAAAATTCGTAGACCGCTGATGCGTAAATTGCCGGCAAGAAGAGCAAAAGAGCCATGTTATGTAGCTTCGAGTAAAATGGGCGCACATGTCCAAATTCTGCCGCGACTCGCAAAGCTGCAAGTTTCATTGTGCTCACGGGATTCCTGACCACATATAGACTCAGCTTTTTCCAATCTACTGACCTGGAGCCAATTGCTCCCTCAAAAGGATGAGGGTAACCCCAAATAATTACCTTATTATTAAGTGCTGGCAGCGGACCTTCGTTCTCAATTCCCGAAACAAAAAATTGACCGCGACTTAAGCCGTAACCGAAGGAAGCTAAAAGTGCCGCAATGAGAATGATCTTTGCCAGCCTATGTTTCACTTCAAGCAAAATCCAATAGAACACTGCAATAAATGGCAGTGGCCATCCGTTGGGACGGATGGAACTCGCAAACAGGACGACTGCAAAGGACAGAGTCTTCGTCCATAAACTTCCAGATGCTTTCCATATAGCCCAGCAGGCCAGGATGACGAAATCTATGTACAGCGCGTCCGTAAGGACGAAAAGATTCCATCGGAAGATGTCAGGATTAAGAAGAAATAGAACAACCGCGAGCAGACCAGCCATTCGACCAGCGAGATGCTTGGCAAGTTCATAGAGTGCCAAACCAGCGGCCGCTGAAATGCAGATTTGAACAGCGACTACCCCGACGCTGCTCAAATGCAGGTATCTAAGGAATACCAAGAAAAAAATGTAGCCCGAATAAGACCCCTGTTTACCGCTAAACTCAACGTGGTGAAAAACCCTGTCCGCCCCATCAACATAACGCAAAGAGTCTCCGCCAAAGAACACTCCACGTTTGGCTAGGATGGCGAAATTAATCGCCAGTGAGGAACAAATGACAGCTGCAAGAATAATCGTTGAGTGACTTTCGATCCAGTTAATTGCAGCATTCTCCTGACGCTCAACTTTCCCTAACAGATGGCTCATCCAGAGGGAATGCGTGCCCGCCCGTGCGGGCCCTCCGTCTTCTGCACACTGGATCACACAAAGCTCTCAACTCTTAAGATTGGTGACGATATTCCCATCATTAATTCATCATCCCACTTGAGGCGGCTAGCAGCCCGTGGTGGAACCCTTCTCTTTTGCGTGGCGGAGTTTATATCTGAGATAGCAATGACTCCGAGGCCGTCTGAGTCGTGACGACGAAAAAGAAAAGTTTGTGCGATGCGCGGGTGTTGAAAAGCAACGGAATAGGAAAGAAAGCACAAAAATAAGCCGGGACTGTCGATTTCTCAGCTCCCGTGGGGTGCCAGATCCCAATAGAGAGCGGAAGATCAGGCTCAGATTGAACGCACCGACGTGAAGCAACAGTCGCTTGAGAATGTTCTCGTGCCCTCGCAGATGGATCCTTCTCATTCCGCCCGTATCGTAGCAGTGCGCGAAGCTCCGCTCGATCAGTTCGCCTCTCTTGCGAAGCAGGGATTCCCCATACGCGCGGTTCACTCGTCGCCGGTTCTCATAGACCGCTTGCCGTTGCTCGGGCTTGCCTTGCCAATGCCGTTAGCCCTTCTGCTACTTCTCTGGAAGGTACGTTCTTACGTCCGCGCTCTTCATCGCTACCAGCACCGCACCGCTGTGGTAACCCTTGTCAGTCACCACTTCTTGGATACCTTGCAGATGCACTTGCGGATTCTGATTCGGTGCTTCCGTCCTAATCAACTCGGCGACGTTTTCGCCCGCTTGTACCAAAGTCTCTAGAACCGTCGTCGTATCTCCCCGGTCCGCTTCCTGCAAGGTGACCGCCAAGACCGCCCCGGTCTTCAAATCCACCGCATGCTCGGCTTTGTGCGCCAGATGCGTCCGGTCATCTTTCACCTTGGTGATCCGCGCGTCTGGATCCTGCGGATTCACCCAATCCTTGTTGCTGGCTTTGTTCTTTCGTGTGCGATCCAGCCGCGCCAGATCTTCGCGCGTCGGAGTGGCGATTCCCGATTCCTTCGCCAGCCCCTTTAGAAACTCTTCATAGCTCTCGCCGTTGTCCCGCCGCACGATCGAACGCATCGCCGCGTTGGCCTCCAGCGTGGTTGCGTCGATCCCCACCGTCTTGCCATTCACGCCACCCTGGTCTCGCAACCGTTCCAGCACCCAAAAGAACACCTTGCGATGGGTCTCCACATCGATCAGCCGTCGCGTCCGCGAGATCGTGGAGTGATCCGGCGTGTCCTCGTCTATCGCGATCCCCAGGAACTGTCGCAGCCCAAAGGAATCCGCCGCTCGCCAGGCAATCCCGCGCTCGGAATCGATCCCTTCAAAATATCCGACCAGCAACAACCGGAAATAGATCCCCGGCGTCAGCGAGGGTCGCCCATTGTTCTCGGCGTAGAATCTCGCGCACTCCTTCTCGGCGAACTCATCGAACCCTTCCGTTTCCAACAGTTCATTCACGCGCTTGTAAAAAGGATGCCCCGGCCCTATCGCCAAGTCTTGTCGGCTGATCCATAAACGCTCCTGCCGCTGCCTCCGCCTTCGTGTGCCCATCGCCATCAGCGATTCTCCCAGAATTCGTTTGTATTCTACGAGAGACAATGACGAAAGCAAGTTACTTCAGCTTACAAAACCACATTTTCGACTTTCACCACAGGCTGCTAGGCGTTTTCCCATCAATTACCAACGATTGTACAGAGCACTTGTTGGCGTTATACCTATTACCATCCCGCGTGGCAAATTATTCGGCTACTGGAAGCTGTGACCGCTGATTTGATCTTTGCAGAAATCATACTTAGCTCGAAAAGGCTTTGGCAGAATAACCTCCAGTCGATTGTGAGTTCTCTAGGTTATGAAAACGTTTCACGAGTAAGTTACGTCCCAGGGGAGTGCGCTTGACGACCTCTATGATCCGCTGGGCGGCATCACCGTCTCCGTACAGGTTCTTGAGGTTGCGAAGGGTGTGCTTAAAAGATGACGACAATACCGTTCGTGCGGCTCTTAGTATAGATTCACGATCTGCCTCGGCATGGACGACGTTTTGGCCGCGTACTCGACCCCGCTGGCGATCACCGATGTCAACGACAGGCAGTTCGAAGGTGGCGGCCTCTATAATGCCGCTAGAAGAATTGCCTAGCATCGCTAGACTAAAGCTCATAAGCGACGCGTAGCCTTGTGCTCCTAGGCTGACTACCATTCTCGCGTTAGGATGGGTCTTCACAAACTGCTCGATGCGCTCGATAATAACCTGCCCTCCAGTATCGGCATTGGGATACGTAAAGATCACCGGCATTGCTAGTTCTTCCAGCGCTGCCAACAGGGCCATGATCGATCTTTCTGTCTCGCCCGGTTCCAGCGTCACGGGGTGAAAAGTAACCAACAAGGGAGCCGGATTCAGAGGCAGGCCCACGATCTTTTCCAGCTCAACACGCGCGAACAATGTGGTCTCCTTGAGATTATCTAGCCCCGGCTCGCCCGTAACGGTGATGCGCCACGGTTCCTCGCCCATTTGGATGATCCGGTCCCGATACTCATTCATCGCGACCAGGTGCAAGTGGCTCATCTTGGTGATCGAGTGACGGATCGCATCGTCAATTACACCCTCTGTGATTTCACCTCCGGAGATGTGTGCCACCGGGATGTTGTAAGGCAACGCCGCAACCACTGCTGCTAGGGTTTCGAATCTGTCACCCAGCACAAGAAGCAGATGGGGACGAGTGCGGGAATAGGCTTGTGAAAAGCCTATTACGCCCAGACCTATAGACTTACTGACCGCCTGCGGGGTGTCGGACGCAACCAGCATATCGACCCTTTCGCGTATGTCGAACCCATCAGCTTCAATGACCCGAACCGTGAGTCCAAACTCTGGGGACAGGTGCATTCCGGTCACAAACAGCTGCAGTTCGAGCTCCGGATCCGCAACAATCAGCTTGAGGACTGGCAGAAGAAGACCATAATCGGATCGCGCCCCGGTAATCACACCGATAGTCCTCATGTCAACATATCCAGAGTCAGCAGCGTACCAACCTCGAGGTCGTGCCGTGTTCGTCGTCCAACCAGTTGCGGCCGCATCGCAGGCGGGAGGCCTGTCCCTGGCCGGAGGATCGCAACTAGGTCCTCCGTGAGGACCGTCCCTGCGGCAATGTAACGCGCCGCTACCAACGATCGGCGGGCCACCGCGGCGGTATTCGCTTCCTCCAAGGCCGGTCGTTTGTTTCCGTCCCCGAGCGCCGCTTCGACATTTCGGATGCTGTGGACCATGGAGGCGAGCTCGTCTGGTTCCAGGGAGGCCCGATGGTCGGGCCCGGGGAGGTCGCGGTCGAGAGTAAAGTGCTTTTCAACGACACATGCGCCCAGAACTACTGCACCGATAACAACTTCGATTCCCGCTGTGTGGTCCGAATAGCCGACCGGCACGCCAAATGCCTCAGCCAGCGTGTGCATAGCTCGCAGGTTGACGCTGGAAGGTTGAGCCGGATAATTGCTCACGCACTGCAAGAGGACTAGTTGCTGATTTCTCGTTTCGCGAATTGCCTCCACGGCGTTCCTGACCTCGTCGAGAGTCGACATGCCGGTGGAAAGTATCAGTGGGCATCCTTTTCTCGCGATGTGCTCCACGAACGGCAGGTTTGTGATTTCTCCGGAAGGAATCTTGAAAACGGGTACCCGTAACTCGGCTAGGAAATCGGCGCTCTCGTAATCAAACGGAGTGGAGAGAAAAATTATGCCTTTCGATTTGCAATACGCTTGCAGCTCGCGGAACGCCTCGAATGGCAACTACAGATTCTTGGCCATTTCAAGTTGCGATTCTTCTATACGAGTTGTCTGAAGTTGGTAGGTCGCCTTCGGAGCCGAGGGGGAGCAGACTCTTTCCGATTTGAACGTTTGGAATTTTACCGCGTCGGCGTGGGCTGCAACAGCAACATCTACAAGTTCGCGCGCACGTTTTAGGCTTCCGTTGTGGTTGACGCCAGCTTCCGCGATGATGAAGCATGGTTCTCCGCCTCCGACTTTGCGAAGGCCATTGATAATGACCTTCCTTTCTTCCTTCATGCACACTGCGGACATCATATCTATTTCCAACGCCTTTCTTTTGGATGATCTTCCGGATCAAGAGAATTCAACCACGGTAGATTGACAATTCCTTCTCGCACTAGAAGCTCTGCGAGTTGGAAATCATGCAGGTCGTCGATGTCGATGGCACGTTCCCGAGGTACTATCAGCATGCGATGGGGTCCGACGAACAGTTGCTCTTCGGAAGCCTGCACGAGGTAGTCCCGCCGCCACAAGTACAAAAGTCCGTTAACCCGGTAAACAGGTGGAACATCCTGGCGTCGCGTATAGGTCTTGTCCTGCTTGAACGCTTGGACCGCGTAACCATCCTGCTCCTCGACGCACACATACCGCGGGTTGAACTCCGGCACAGAGACAGCAACCACCCCAACCGATTGCGAGTCTTGCTCCAGCATCGACATCGCCCGGTTTAGATCCTCCGGCAGTCGGGCGGGACTGGTCGGCTGCAGCAGTAATACCGATTCAAAGCGTTCGCCATTGATGGCCTCCATCGTGTGTAGAGCATGTTGCAAGACAAGAAGGCTCGGCGTTTCGTCACGAGAAAGTTCGTAAGGTCGCAGAAAAGGAACCTCCGCACCGTGGGCACGGGCCACCTCAGCAATCTCCTCGCTGTCGGTGGAGACAATACAGCAATCTATAGCCGGGCACGTCTTGGAGAACAGTATTGAGTGGGCGATAAGCGGCTGTCCAGCCAGAGGACAGATATTCTTGCCCGGCAGTCCCTTGGAACCCCCGCGCGCAGGAATTACCGCGAGTAACGGATGTATCATAGGCGCCTCAGAATTTCCCTCCGTACGATCTATAATTTCTAGGCAGTAACCGCGCGATCTGGATTTCGCCGTTTGGTCTTGCAATGCGCCAGCCACAATTGCTTATCTCGGCATCGGAGACGCTTTGGCAGAGGCCTTCTTCAAGAGGAACACAAAACTGCGAGACAATTCCGATGGCTCCGAACATTGCTCTTCTAAACTCGGAGACCACAGGATCCACAGTTAGCGGCCTCCCCGGCGATTCTCCAAGAAAAAGCTTACAACGCGGTCAAGGCAGAACCGAATTCAGAGTTTGGGCAACTGGCCTTGACAATGCACTCATGTGCGATAGCTCGCGCCACGCATTAGTCTAACCAGTAGCTCGGGAAGTAATCTGTTCGAATTGGCTTGCCCAAACTGGAGTTATAGCGCGCCTTTGCCTCGCACAGATACTCAAGGTGTCTCGGATTGTGAACCTTTCGCAAGTGACGCGTCGATGCCGTTAAATGCGAAAACCCTGTTTTACTTCTTTGCAAACTATCACCTGGGTTCACGCCGCCCCCAAGGAAGACATAATCAATTCCATTTGCAGCCGCCCATTGAATCACTTGGTCAACAGCAAAAGTATGGGCGCCGCTATTCAGCCGCTCAAGAACTGTTCCGGAGTAGGCGAACCAGAGCTCTCGGGCACTGCGGAGGAATACACATGAAGAAACCAGCGCGTCACCGGCGTATGCCTCAACCAATAAAGCCTTATCGCCAAAAATGTCGAACAACCTAACAAAAAACTCTTCCGACCGAAAAGCTATTGACTTCGCCTCCTTTCGCTCCATCGTCTCCTGATAGAGCGATGCTAGCCTGAGTATGTTGAGCTTTGTGGGCACCACGAACTCCACGCGCGCGCCCTCCCGCTGCGCCTTCTTGATCGTCGACTTGTGACCATGTCGATAGCGCTGCCGCGCTACTTCGTAACCCGATCTCAAATCTACATAGATCACGGAACTTGCGATGGTACCACCCAGCTCCGGAGCCAGACCAGCGAGAGGATGAAACCTCACGAACTCCGTAACCACAGAATTTCGGCTGCAATACTCATCAACTGCGCGGCGATAAGCCTGAAGCAGGGGGAGCAGTCCGCCATTCCGGCACACCGCGATGGGACCATTATAGTCCGCACTTTCCAAGTCGATAGGAGGGGTCGTGAAGTCGTTATCTACTGAGGCAAAAAAAGGTAGAGCGCTGATGTTCTTGGCAATCGTGACATCGAAGATGAAACCCTCCGGGCTCTCAAAGAGAAGCATTATGGGCCTGCTCGCGGCGACAGCACTGCAGAAGCGGTTGTATGCTGCCGAATAAAAGAACGGCGCGCTCGATTTATTGACCGTCAAGTCCCACGCTGGATCATCCACTTCAATGATGCGGAGGCTCATTTGGCAGAATCTTCTCCGAGAACTTAATCCATACCGCTAAAGAGACGTTGGTTGGCCTGACCGAGCCGGGCTCTTGTTTCAGGTTCTTTGAGAGAGTCTACATCACAGCCATTGACTGCGAATATGGATATGGCAACCATGGGTTACAGGCCGCGGTGGCAGGCAGCCTATAGCCGAATGCCGGATGCGGGCGGCGCGTGTTGTATTCTACCCGGACGTTTCAAGGTAATAGGGGGCTATCGGTAGCGCACAAATTGCATTAATACACTCACTGGGACGGAGAGTCCGTATCAAAGCCGTCGGCTGCGAGTTTGGAACAATCGAAATACAGTTATCTAAACAGAGAGTCGGGTGCTTGGGGGATTGCTGGCCACAAACGAGAAGATCGGTTTTCAACGTAGATCTTTACTCCGGCCGGTCCTAGGATCTCACGGTTCATTAGTATAACCGCTGTATCAGTTGGAATCATCCAAGGTTGGGCTGCGATTAATTTGTGAGGACCATTCCTTGGCTGAAATTCGACTTCAGCCCCATCCGGATATAACTCAGAATCTTGGTAAAAGCACTCGCCACTATGCAGGTCCACACCGCAGAGCACTATTTGTTTGTAGCCCATCCGTACTGCTAGCGAAATCAGGCCAGTTATGGAGGAAGCTTGCTTGAAGATGAACCCTATCCTTCCCGAAGGACTGAAAAGCCCTAGCGACCGCGCGAGACGCAAACCAAGAACGAACTCCAGCTCATTTCGTGCGGCAACAGGGATCGTGTACACGGTATAGAGGTCCCGAGCCCAAGAATTTGGTCGAAACAGATCAAACTCAGGTGCTAGTTCTCTCACACCAGTCACAATTTTGATGCAGTGTGCATATTCCTCAGCACGCCTTTCAGTAATGCGACGGAACACCTCGAAGTACTTCCCTTCTCGATATCCTATCGCTTCGTAGAAATAGAATGTGGGGACAAAGTTGTGAAACGCCCAATAATTGCAGGCCATGGAGTCGTGTTTTGTTATTGCGCTCCATTTCTGCTCGGGGATCGCGTTGATTGAAGGACCGCTTCCGAGGATAAAGACTGTAGCAGATTTCTTGATTGCTAATATATTTGCCTCTTCTAGCAGGATAAGCTTGTTCTTCACCCGAGCCTTGCGCTCAAGATGAAGGTCGCTCAGCGCATACTTCAAGAGGAATGTAGCCAACAGTATGGGATGAGGTAGTCTATGCGCGAAGCCTTTAAGGATCGACTTTGTCTCAGCTAGTATCCTTGCCGATTTTACGCTGTCACGATCAGCATTAGGACCTGCCGTAAGTTTTCTTGATGGAGTGCGTTCGTAGGTGAGCAACTGTCCTCGTTTCGGCGCGACCGTACCAAACGCTCGACGCTTCTTGATCGCACTGACTGGATTGTTGCGCTGGCACAAACCTGAAAATGTCATATTCCAAGCGCCGCTTCGGCCCCCATGGACGTCTGACACGCGCGGGTGAGCATCTCCGCCAAACGCATGCTCGCTGATGCTTCTTCTAGGGAGGCGGCTGGCCAGGTGGGGAACTTACGCTCACGTATTAACTCCAGGAAGGCCGAGGCCTGACCGTAAAAGCCAGGTTTAAACCGCTGATCTTCGACCGAGGGCTCTAGCGTTTCAGGAGTGCGGCCACGGGCAAGCAGGACTGCGGTTTCCAGCGGCGCGCTTACCATGCGCACATTGGCAGCATCCACCACCAATCGGTAGCGGCCAGGCACATCCCAGTTGGATTCAAAGCCCGTGCGCACTCCGCGTTCTGTTACGCCATGCACGCCCATTTGCCAGCGGAACCTTCGTCCGGAGTAGTCTAGGTTGCGCCCCCAGACTTCCGCGTTCCGCAGAATGCCGGCAAAGAACACCAGCAGGTCCAGACCATGAATGCTATTGGCAAAATTCAGAACGGGCAGGATTTCCGGCGGATGTCCTGCCGCCAACATCCCCTCCGGATCCTCGGACCACTCGACGCTTACCGATGAAACCGCATCGATGCCACCCATGCGTTGGAGTGCCTGCTGGTAAACGGAGTAGTAGCGACGATTCAGGCCCACAATTACCGGAAGGCGCCGTGCCTCGATCTGGTCACGCAAGACTGTCCAGTCGGCGAAGCTAACCGCGGGTGGTTTTTCAACCAGGAGCGGCACGTCGCAGGAGATAAGGTTGCGAATCACTTCGAATTGGGAGAGCACACTGGTCGTCACCAGGATGCCGTCGGGACGCTCGCGTTCCACCATCGTCAGCGGATCCGCATAAGTCCGCTCGATTCCGCCAAACTGTTCCGCCTTACGCCGGCTTTGCGGGGAACGGTTGACGACGGCAACCACGCTGGCACCGAGCGAGCGAAACGCCGTGATGTGCTGCCGGGCAATCTCGCCGAATCCCACGACCGCGAGCCGGATTTCCGAGCTGTTCATGTGATTGGGAGCCACAAGGCTTTTGCGTCGGCATCGACGATGGGCAAGGACACAGGCCCATGCCCGCGGCGGTGGGACAGGTGAGCGGCCACCACGACCTCCAACGAGCGAAGGCCGTGTTCGGCACTGCAGGTCAGGACGCGCTCTTCCACTAACTCACGCAGAATGTCCGCCGACAGTCGGACGATGTCGAGGGCCAGTGGCGCCTCCGGGGGAAGCAAGACCGTGTCGTACTTCGGCGATCGGCCTGGACCAGGCTTGACCGACAGGTCCCGAACGATCACGGCAGCTGATTCGCAACGCTCGTCGATCGAGATCTGCGCACCAGTGGTTTCGATTGTCAGAGTGCCAGGCCCCGCCCCATCCTCCATCTGTTCGTGCACATAACGCGTGCCTGAGGCGGATGTAGCCACAATCATTCCGCCGGGATCACAGTACTCGGAACCTCGGGGATTCGGTCCGCGAACGGGATCGACCCACCCGAAAACCGCGTTCAGTTGCTCCCCACCAAGGAAACGCCAGAGATCGATCATGTGTGTTGCCAGACACCCCAGGCCAATACCCGGCCAAATGGTCTGGATTGAACGCAACTGCCCCCACTCCCCCGACTGTAATCGCTGCGCCAGCCAACCATAGGCGGGCACGGCTCGGAGCCAGTGATTCACCGCCAGGGCGCACCCGTGTTCACGGGCAGTCGAAATCATCTCTTCGGCCTCAGCTATCGAACACGCGATCGGTTTCTCGCAGAGTATACTGCGGGCACCGGCAGCAATGGCTCCCAGAACTAGAGCGTGATGGCTGGGGCCGTTGGTAGCCACAATTACCGTATCGGGCCGAACCTCGGCCAACATGACATGGGCATCGCTGTAGACTGAGGCACCGTTTAGATCAACCGCCGTGAGTGCCTGCGGGCGCGTGTCCGACGCCGCTACCAATTCTGCGTTCTCCACCAAGCGCATGGCCTGAAGATGCCGCCGACCCATGGGGCCCATACCTATGATCGCTACCTGCTTGCGATGCCTCAAACGCGCTCCTCTTAACCTAACCTACGACCTGTGTCCGTCCTCAAAGTGGCACTCAATTTCGAATGGCGCCGCGGTATGAGGTATGCGGATCTTATTCCTCAGTGACGTTTGCAACGCTTCCGTCCTGTAGGCCGACGAGCGCTGGAGTCAACGATGGGAGACTATGCGACCTTCTTGAAAACAAATGGATTCCCATGGGCAAGAAAAGGAGCGCGAACAATCGAAAACCGGAACAAGTTTAGCCGATGTATAAGTGAGTGGATAACACGAAAACGGCCAAACCTTTTTTGGATTTTCGCATCCGTCTGTTTCTCTATTTTCTGAATTCCTTTGAGCAAGCCTTCTGCATGTGTCGTTACTGCGTGTGGAGAGCTCCCTGGTCAACGTCAATAACGGAGTGGTGTGGTGGAAAAGGTCCACTGTTGCACCGCCACGTTCGGACCATCACCGAGACAAACAGGTGGAAGCGCGAGCGGTCGTATCGCAAACAGGGTACGAGCCCAACTGGAGCAAGAGAATGCCACTGAGTTTTTACCAACTGCCTGCAGGCTTCTGACGGAAGACCAAATAGCACAATAAGGATAAGAACAAATTCGCAACGCTCATCGGCATGACCATATCATCCGAGTCGAGGACGTAGCCGTTGGGGCAGGCCTCTTAGGAGAAATTGGTCAGCTCCTGGTTTGATCAGGTGGTTCCCAAATCAGTAGTGATGCAAATTCCCAATCCTACAGATGATGTGGCGACCATCTAAGACACGTGGCGTACGGGACCAGGCTAATATCGGAAATGGCTTTTAGTTCGGCTTGCTTCCCGGATTCTGCGGATTGCGCCAGCGGTCAACCGTCTCCCACCAGATCAATTTAAACCACTCCAGGAGCGTCGTTTTGGCCCATTCCCGCTGACGCCACCACTTTTCACCGAACTTGCTCTGATCTCGGGCGGCGGCCACTGACCAATGATATTGCGGCAAACGCCTCCGGAAAATCGAAAGCGCACGCCGAGTATGAAAATCGGAGGTGACGAGAACGACCGAGGCCACGCCCCGAAATTCTAAGCAGCGTTGAACGTATTCAGTTTCTCCGTCGGTCGAGTCTCCCTGAATCGGACAAACCCTTACATGGCCGCCTAATGCACCAGCGCTTCGCCGAATGAATTCTTCTTCTTGAACTGCCAGAGTTCGGCCAAACTTCACCTGGTCGGTGTTGGAGTCTACAAATACCAATTGGCTATATTCATCCTTCGATAGTTGCAGCGCCCGATAGTACCGGTAATCGTTTTCGTCTCCCCCGAGCACGACGATAGCGTCTGCCCGGTCGGGACTATCGAGGACAAGGTACGCCGCACCTGTCCGGCCCAGAAATACGACAGGAAGTGCGAGAACAGTGGCGATGATTATAAGACGCACCTTTGATTGAAAATTCCCCACTGCGCGCGGTGAGATCACACGCTCCAAGAATACAATCTTGGCCTGGACGTTGTTCATTGCACAGGGTCATCACCGAAATAGTTTTAGTGACTTGGTGATCTCAGTAGAGGAGCGGCATCATTTGCCCGGCGAATTGGCCCTAGTACTGTCTGGCTCAGACTGTGTCCCCGCCTGCAACCTGCTGAAACCCGGTATTGCGCCACCGCTTTGACGTCCCGAACTCCCCCACGTAATTCGAACTCCAGAAAGATCACAAAGATTGCGGGATCGTGCGGATAGCCGTTGAGCGACACAGTCAAGCTCCTGCCCGTACCGCTTCGTGACCATATTCCGTTCTTTCAAACGATTTCTGATGCTCCAGCCAGAGCTGAAACATGAGAATGTCCCACAAGTGGTACTGCCAGGCGCCGCGTCCCGAAACGTGATCGTCCCATTTCTGGCGAACCGCTGCCGGGTTGAAAAATCCTTCTTGCTGCAAGCGGCGAGGATCAAGCAACGCTTCAGCCCAGTCGCGCATGGGACCGCGCAACCAAGAGTCCACGGGGATGCCGAATCCCATCTTCGGTCTCTCAACTAACTGCCGGGGGACGTAACGATATAGTACCTGCCGCAAGATCCATTTACCCTCGTTCGGCCGAACTTTCATGGTTTGGGGCAAACTCCAAGCAAATTCTACGACCCTGTGGTCCAAATAAGGTAGGCGCCCTTCGAGACTGACGGCCATTGTCGCACGATCCAGCTTGACCAGGATGTCGTTCGGCAAATAGGTGATCGTGTCGAGGTACATCGCCTGCTGCTCGAAATTGCGCAATGCCAGCCACTGATCGTCAACAATGTGCATGGGCCGATGCGCCTCAGCCATCAAAACGATGAATTCGGGATTAAACCAATGCGACGTCATCCTCGCATACATGTTCAGCGGATCAGCTGAGGGCAGGAGATCGGCGAGCTTGTGCAATTTGTACCCCGGCATGCGCTGGCGCCAGCTATTGGGGAGGGCTGGTCGCGCACAGTCGAAGGCCGCATCCCATACTTGAGGTCCGATGGCGCTGATGGTGGCAGCCAACACTCGTCGCAGCAAGTGTGGAACGTGGCTGAAACGATCCCAGAGTCCTCCGCCCCAAGTGTATCGATTGTACCCGCCAAAGATTTCATCGCCTCCGTCGCCTGAAAGACTGACAGTAACGTAGCGTCGGGTTAACTGTGAAACGAGCAGAGTGGGAATTTGGGAAGAATCTGCGAAAGGTTCGTCGTAAATCTCGGGCAGGCTGCTTATGACATTAATGGCCTGATCGGAGGTGACATACAGTTCAGTGTGGTCGGTTCCAAGGTGTTGGGCGATTGCGCGAGCGTCCCGCGCCTCATCGTAAGCCGGATCGCAAAAGCCGATAGAAAACGTGCGTACCGGTCTGGTTGTCTGGGCCTGCATAAATGCAACTAGGACCGAGGAGTCGATCCCACCCGAGAGAAAGGCGCCGAGGGGGACGTCAGCATGCATTCGCAGTTTGACGGCATCCCTGAGGAGACGGTCGAGTTCATCACAAGCGTCTTCAGCTGAACCGCAGAACGGTTCGGATATAGCTCGCACCACACATGCTCGAAGTGACCAGTAGGCCTTGATCTTAACTTCCCCCCCGGAATACCGGAGAAGACTTGCGGGAGGCAGTTTGTAAATGTTGCGGTAAACGGAGTAAGGCGCCGGGATGCAGTTGAAACGCAAATAGGTCGCGAGGGCGTCGCGATTGATTTCGGCGTCGAATGCCCAATGAGCGCGGAGTGCCTTCAGTTCGGAACCGAATAGAAAGTTTTGTCCTGCCCAGCCGTAATAGAGCGGCTTTTCACCGAATCGGTCGCGAGCGAGGAAAAGAATACGGTCCTGTAGGTCCCACAGCGCGAATGCAAACATCCCATTCATGCGCTCCAATGAAGTCTCCACTCCCCACTGCTCAAACGCCGCCAGCATTACCTCCGTATCGGAGTGGCCTCGGAAACGGAGACTTGGGTTTTCGCGGAGGAGGTTCTGCCGGAGTTGCTCGCAATTATAAATCTCTCCATTATAGACAATCACGAAGCGGCCCGCGGAGGAAAACATGGGTTGGTGACCGGCTGTTGAGAGATCTAGGATAGACAGACGGCGGTGCCCCAAGGCGACACCATCCTTTGGATCAGCCCACACCCCGTGATCATCGGGCCCGCGGTGGCGTAGCACTTCCGCCATGCGCCTCGCTACAGCTTCCAGCGTGGCCTTTTCAGTACCACCGCCGGCGTCAATACATCCCGCAAAGCCACACATCAGAAACCTCTGCCAACACAACAAGTTGGGCGAGAACTCATTTTGTCACTTCGCGATATCCAGCGGTTTTGGACGTCATGGCACTTGTTTCGCTCGGAATGCAAATGGCGACAAGAGCCTGCTCCAAGCAAATCGAAGAAACACAGCGTTCCCTACGCTGAAGAGCTGTGAGGCAGCGGGCTTGCCGTCCGCACGATCGATCCGTCCGGCACGTCCGTCAAGATGTTGCAGCCATTGGCAACGATCACATTGCTGCCAATACGCACTCCGAGAAAAATCGTCACTCCCATGCCGACCAAGGTGTTTTCGCCAATTTCCACGCCGCCCGCCAGGATAGCTCCAGGAGAGACATGGGTATGGGACCCGATCACACAGTCGTGGGAGATGACGGCCCCGCTGTTAATGATCGTGTTGTCCCCGAGCTTAGCCGCCGAACTCACGACCGCGCCGGCAAAGATCTGGTTGCCAATGCCCAGGCTGACTGAAGGTTCTACCATCGCACGCGGATGGATGAGATTGGGGACCTTGAAGCCAGCTGCGACCAGCCGGTCGTAGAGCTTAGCCCGCCTCTGGTGATTGCGCGTGCTTCCAATTCCTAAAACAGCGTGATCTATTCCTTGGGTCCTCAACTCAGTTAACATAGATTCACATAGCACCGGAACTCCCAGAACTTCATCGTTTGGTGTATCATCGTCGACAGCGGCGACTACAAAAAATTCGTTGGACTGGCGAATCAAATCGATGAGCACACGCGCATGGCCACCGGCACCATACATCAGAACGGGCTGACCTGATTCCGGCGATGATTGCAGTGGTTCCCGCTTCAGAGCGCCAGCTTTGCGCTTCACTACGGCCCGTTCCATCAAGAACCGCTCCACATCGGATTCCTTGATAATTCCAGTCAATCCTAGACTGGACAAATCTAGTTTGTTTCGTTGCGCCAGCTCCTGAGCTTTCCGGCTGGCGCGGAATTGTTGAGCGAGGTTGCTCGCCGGAACTTCTTCAACGTTCACTGCTTCATTGGGATTGCTGGCAAGCACGCAAAGTAGAGAATCGACTCGCACCCGTTGCCCCTTCTCAACACTCAGTTTGCGCACGTAGCCGGAACAAGGCGCCTCCACATCGAAGGTCACCTTCGTCGTTTCCACCACGAAAAGTAAGTCGCCACTGCGCACCTCGTTGCCCTCCCGCACGCAAACCTCAACGATATCAACTTCGTCTTCGTTGGCATTCAGAAGGGGTACGCGTATTATCTCCATTCTTAACAACTCATGTGCAGGATAGGGCACGCCCAGGTTGAGATGCCGTTCGCCTGGGTCGGGAGCACATGCTCAGGACTGCTTGCTCGATGTCCTCAACTTGGGGCAGGATGGCACGTTCCAGCGTGCTGGTGTTTGCGATAGGAAGATTTCTCGCTGCCACCCGTTGCGGCGGCGCCTGTAGTAGATCGAAAGCGCTCGAGCTCACTAGTGCGATGACTTCTGCGGCCCAGCCTGCTGGTTGCGTTCCCTCTTCGCAGATTACCAATCTTCCGGTTCTCCGCAAGGAGTCGAGAATCGGATCCAACTCAACCGGCGTCAAACTGGATGGCACCACAACCTCACAAAATAACTCTTCGGCTAGGAGTACACGATCAGCTGCTGCTTCGGCCAGTTCTGCCATTCCACCGTAAGCAATCAATGTTACGTCAGCGTGTCGGAATGAATCGAATGACATCAAAACCGTCGGATATCTGGAGGAGGTCGTGCGCGTATAAAAATCGCCCAAGCGACCGTCGACCGGGGCCTCCCGCACGGCGCGAGCGTACATGGTTTTATTTTCGATGAAGAGGACGGGGTCATCATCCTCAAGAACTGCCCGATACAGCAGGGCTCCCGGTTCGTGGAAAGGGCTAGGAGCGACGACGTGCCATCCCGGCACCCCGATAAAATGCTTTTCTAACGTTTGACTGTGTGTCGGTCCGTACCCGCGTCGTCCACCCATTGGCGTGCGGATTACCAGTGGCACGCGCACTTGGTCGTTATACATCCAACGGTACTTTCCAATGTGATTGACGATCTGGTCGGCCGCGAGCATGAGGAAATCGCCGAACATGATTTCCACGATGGGTCGAAGGCCCCGTATGGCCATGCCTGCGGCTAGCGCCGTGAACCCCGCCTCGCACAGTGGGGTCGTTAACACTCGTTCGGGAAATTTGCTGGAAAGTCCCTTGGTGACCTTGAATGTCCCGCCATAAGGATCCAGCAGGTCCTCTCCGACGACCACGACGCGCGGGTCCTCACTCAACAACTTGTGTAGAGCTGAGTTAAGTGAATTGAGAACGTTCATCGTCATGAAGCCACCGATGCTGTCTTGAACGGTGGTGAGATCGCAATTCTTTCATAGTTTGCCGCATTATTGGCAGTGAGAGAGGACGCCTGTGGGAACGGCTGCAACCGCGCCCAGGCAATTGCTTGCTCAATCCTCAAAGTCGTTTTCTCCTCGATGCGCTCAGCCACTCCAGCAGCGAGGCGCGCTCGCATCTTGGGTAGTGGTTCATCTTGTCGATAGGCTTCGATCTCCTCTTCTGGTCTCATGTCGTCGCTCTTGGAATGGTGACATAAACGATACGTATGAATGACTGCGAGATGGGGCCGCTGCTCGCGCCGCACCTTCTGTATGATGGGGTCGAAGTGGCGGTACAGTTCTTCGGCGTCGGTTGAGTCAATCTCCCCGCTTTCGATTCCGAAAGCACGACCCCGCGCCACCATGTCTCCAGCGAGTTGTTTTTCCACGGGCGTGCTCTGGGACCAGCGGTTGTTTTCAACTACGAAAAGAATGGGTGCGCCCCACAGAGACGCTATGTTGAAGGCCTCGTAGACCAATCCTTCACCCAGGGTTCCGTCCCCCAGAAATACGACCGCGATTGCACCAGTGGCGAGCCACTTCTCTGCTATGGCCATGCCAGTCGCGGTCGGTACAATTCCACCCTGGATCCCATTCGAGTAAAAGTTCTCGTAACAGATGTGCTGGCTGCCACCACGGCCGCCCACGAGCCCCGTCGCGCGTCCCATTAGCTCTGCCAACAGCAATTCGGCCCTGCCGGTTCGCGCCAGAAAATGACCATGACAACGATGGCTGCTGAAGATCACGTCGCGCGGTTCCAGATGGTTGATGACTGCCACTGCGTTTGCTTCCTGACCGATATAGCAGTGCGTTGTGCCAAACAATTCCCCGTCCGCAAACAATTCGAGCACGCGTTCTTCGAACCGCCGGATCAGTACCATCTGAGTGTACAGATGTTCTCGAAGGCTGCGAACCCCGCCGTTAATCATGGTGCGCACCTCAAGTTGTATGAAGGTGAAATTCCCATTTTGTGTTCTGCTGGATGCCGCGAGAATTAAAAGGATAATTCCCGGTCATACAAAAAATTCTAAGTCACTTTTGAGTTAGGTCTTCTCAAATTCCCACCGCGCTCAACGGACAAAAGTCACACTCTTGTAGTTCGAGGCATAGAGCCCGAGGCAGCCCATATGCGAAAACATGAATTGGTGGCCGGCTGTTGAGAAATCCGGGCTAGACAGTTGGCTGTGCCCCAAGGGGACACCAGCTCTTGGATCGACTGGAACAGCGTTGTCCGGATGGCCTTGTAGCAGATCTCGGTGCCGCTCAGGTTCAGGTCTTTGAATAAGTTCGACACGTAGATGAGTGCCTTGTTGAATAGGGTGTGCAGGAACGTCAACGCGCGGCGATAGTGGGGTCGAAAGGTAACGGGATCCGAACACAACTTCCGCGTCTTCACTGACGAATGGTCAAAATAGCGCCGGATGTCGCCCGGATTGTACTCCAGGTTGGCATCATGCACGATGCTGATCTCGCCGGTGGTATGAGCCAGCGCCGTGCGCAACGCTGCTCCTTTTCCCAGGTTGCGTTTTTGCCGCAACAACAACACCCTGTCGTCTTCTCGTGCAACCCGCTGCAGTACTCCCCAGCTCCCATCGTTACTGCAGTCGTCTACCACGATCACTTCTAGGCTACGGATGAGGTCATCCTTCAAAGTTAGAACCAGGCACAGACTAGATTCTGCTAGATGCCGCTCGTTTTAAACCGGCACTAGCACGCTCAAGCTGAACGACCCGGGTGTCGCCTCTTCCTGACTCGGCACGCCCAACCAGGCGGGCGACGGCTGAAGTAGTCTCTCAAAGTGTGAGCTCATACAAGGCCAACCTCATAGATGAATACGATCAGTGGGCAACACTCCAAGCGGCACAGTAACGTCACTTTAAAACTGTTCACCACTATCATGCTTCCATGCACTCCAAAGTACTGAACGCCTTCTCTGTCCTCAAGGAAATCCAGGTTCAAATGCCTTTCTAACACATGCGATCGTGAGGACAACATCTGTAGCCGATTACCATAAGCGCATCCTGTTGCCAGTGCCACGGAGCCAGGCAGTTAGCCATAAGGTCATTGAGGAACAGGGGAAAGGAGATTTTATTAATATCCTCTTTCACTGAATAGTTCATCCGCGCATGTCTCAACCCTCTTTCCGATGAAGGACTAGCTTGACAACTTGCCCGGCAGTTTGACCCCCAACGAACCAAACCATCGTCGCTGTACTCAACAACATTCCCAGTGTCATAAGAGCATGAATGTAGCTTTTCCAACTGAACTGGCTCAAGCCAATGGCTATCGCGAGCAAAACCAGTGCAGGGAGCATTCGACGCCAATCGTAAGGCAAGAAGAAGACACGTTGCGCGTAGAAATACATCAGGACCGCTTCTGCGCCGTATGCCACCAAGGTCGCATACGCCGCGCCATACATTCCTAGGCGAGGAATCCACCAGATATTAAGAGCAAGATTGAGGAGAAACGCGGCGGCACTGGTAAGGAAAATGAATTTCGTCCTCTTGCCTTGCAGCAATGCGAGCTGAAAAAGTCCAAAGAACGCATGTAATAGGTAGCTTCCTATAATCCAGGGAATGAGCCGTCCTACGGAGAGATACCGCGAGTCCAGAAGACGCGTAAAATACCGGGCGCTTTGAACCCCGAAGATTGCGATCGCGGTGAGTATGACCGCCATGACTGAGGACAGTCTCCCCAAAATGTGCAGTCCACTACTGTCGCGGGCAGTGTCATAGTAAATGGGCTGCCAGGCCTGTCCTATGGAAGCCCCTATCAGGTACATTGTCATGCCCAGAGTGTAAGCAAGTGAGTACAGGCCGACCTCCTCGAGGCTGCGGTAATGTTCCAGGATGAGGCGGTCCGCCACCACCAAACATAGAGCCATCAGGTAGTGTGGAACCAAAGGGAAGGAAAGCGGCAGAGTCTCGCGCACGAATCTCCATTCCATTGGAGATCCGATCCAGGGCCTTAGCAGGTGAACGGCACCTATTGAGGCCAGGGCCGCCGCCAACAGCTTTCCTAACAACATGCCAAAGGCACCCCAGCGGACAAACACTACCAACATAATCACGGCCGCGGTTGTTGCTAAGAGAACACTGATCGCTAAGGTTCCGTACGAGCGGGCGCGCTCTTGGATCTGATACAAGCTCAGCCGGCACTGGATAATTTGCAGAAGTGCTGCCGTCGCAATCGCCATCGCTATGTAAGGGTAGAACGGCACGGAGAAACGTGGTGCTGCCCAGGTGAGCAGACGGCCGCCCAGCACCAGGACCATGGACACCGACACTAGGGTCCAAATTGCGGCAAAGCGCAAGCAGCTGCTCATGTAACGGTTGAGCTGCGGAGGGTCGGTGACGTATTGAAAATATAGTCGGCTTACTCCCGCATCCAATCCCAGGCCCAGCACAGCAGCCAGCACCGCGGCGATCGTTTCTGCCAAGCTAATAATTCCGTAATCTGCCGGTGATAAAAAACGCGTATAGAGTGGCAACAAGAAAAAATTGAGCCCTCTAATTCCAAAGTTAGCAATTACATAAATAAGAGAGCCGCGTGCTAACCGCAATGCCAATGGCGCAATTCCACTGGTCCGAACTGCAGGCGCGTCACCCGCGACAGCCCTTTGCGCCGCTGGGACCGAAATAGGTTCAGATGTTATACACATCGGGCTTGTACTTTCTGAGATTGGGCCCCTCGAGGAGCCACTGTGAAGTTCTCGTGAGCCCCTCTCGCAAGGAAACTCTCGGTTGGAAACCAGAAGCGGACTTCAGTTTTTGGTTGTCACACTTCAAACGCCGAACCTCGCTCGTCTCGGGCCGTAGCCGAGTAGCAACGGTTATGGGCTTTATTTCCCTGCACATGATTTCTCCTACTAGAGACAAGAGCTGACCAATGCAAATTTCGTGGTTTGACCCGATGTGAAACACCTCCCCCAATCCGCTGTCAAGCTCTGCGATAGCCAGAAACCCTCGGCACGTGTCTTCCACAAACGTGAAATCTCTCGTCGGTAAAAGATCACCCAGGCAAATCTCTTTCTTACCCGAAGCGATCTGAGTGATGATGGTTGGTATCACGGCGCGAGCGGACTGGCGCGGGCCGTACGTGTTAAATGGACGAGCAATAACGACCGGTAACTCAAAGGAGAAATGAAAGCTCAACGCAACGGCGTCCGCTGCAATCTTACTAGCGCTATAAGGAGACTGTGGACTTAGGGGGTGCTTTTCGTCAATCGGCACGTATTGAGCGGTTCCGTACACCTCACTTGTTGATGTGTGAATGAATTTGCTGATTCCATTGGCCAGTGCACCCTGGCAAAGATTGAGCGTGCCCTTGACATTGGTGTCTAAAAAGGCGCCAGGGGCTCTGTAAGAGTAGGGTATAGGGATTAAAGCGGCGAGATGGAAGATCACATCGGTATTTTTTGTTAGCTCAAGGCAGAAATGAGCATCGCGGATGTCACCCGTTACAACAGATATTTTGTCGAGGCAAGAAATATCCTCCAGCCAACCCCATGTATTAAATGAGTTGTATTGACTGAGTGCTGTCACCTTCGCTCCCTGTCTTACCAGGCCCTCAACCAAGTGCGAACCGATAAAACCGTCCGCTCCGGTGACGAGTACTTTCTTTCCATTAAGTTTCATATTGATGGCATTGAAAATAATATTTTATTGGGTCGGTTCTAACTTATCGTTTGCCGTGCAGCGAGACCGGGTCTTTATCGTGAGACTCCTGGTAGGTCGCCCGAGTACGATTGCGCCGACATTTTCGTGGCTCGTATTGATGAGCAGGTTTTGGCTCATGAGCACGAGAGGAATGCTGCCTGTTGACTCATGCCGCCGATCGCCCACTTAAGCGATTGAGGTTGGCGTACAATATGTCCGGCAACCCCGCCGAATGAGTTCCGCAACTTTGAACACCCCATCCACGCCTAGGCCTACTGACGATGGAAGACTCAGAGCATCCTGGTTCAAGACTTCAGCCACTCGCCCGCCACATGACGAACTATTTCGATGTGCGTTACTCAGATGCAAGGGCTGCCATAGGGGTCTCGTTTGAACGCCCGCAGCGGCCAACTCCTCAAGTAACTTTCGGCTGCCAATTCCAAAACGCTCTCTATCAACGAGCACCGTATATAGCCAGAACGTGCTGAAGGCCCACGGAGCCTCAGGCATGAGGGTAATTCCCGGTATGCATCCGAGTGCTTGCCGATATGCCTGGGCTATTTGAAGTTTGGCCGCGATATACTCGTCAAGGTGCTCCAGCTGCGCGCAACCCATGGCAGCCTGGATGTTCGAGAGTCGATAATTGAAGGCGACATTACTGTGAACGTACTCGATCGGGTCGTCCTTGCCCTGGGTGGTCAAGTACCTCACACGGCTCGCCCAGTCTTGATTATCGGTCACGACCATGCCGCCCCCGCCCGTAGTGATAATCTTGTTGCCATTAAAGCTGAGGCAGGATATGTCGCCTAGGTGACCTACTGGGATTCCCTTGTATCTCGCCCCTAGGCACTCAGCGGCATCCTCGATGACAGCGAGCTGGTACTCGCGCGCAACCTCCAAGAGCGGATCCATGTCAACAGGATGACCGAGGATATGTACTGGCAGGAGTGCTCTCACGCGTCTACCGGTGCTTACATTGATGAGTGCTCCATCTCTCCAGCAGCACGCTTGCTTGAGGAACTCAACAACCCGATGGACGTCCATCTGCCAAGTCACGGAGTCCGCATCGATGAACACTGGCCACGCACCCACATAGCGGATCGCGTTCGCTGGCGCGATGAAGGCTAGTGTAGAAACCAGTACCTCATCATGTGGCTCGACGCCGGCGGCAAGTAAAGACACGTGTAACGCCGCTGTGCCGCTCGTCGTGGCAACCGCGAACCTTGCGCCCACGTAGTCTGCGATCCCACGCTCGAAACGGTCAACAAATGGCCCGACCGACGACACCCAATTTGTGTCCAGGCATTCTTTGATATACTCCCATTCTCTTCCGCGAACTTCAGGTACGCACAGTGGAATCACCCCTTCTGCCGCTGCTGCACCAGGCTCGAAGGGTTGTCGAATCGCTTCTGTCATAGACTGTACTCAAACATTTCTGCCGACGAGTGGCTGCCGAGAGCTCGAGCTAGGTCCGAAATACGGCCAACGTCGATCCAATCTTGGGTGACGCAATATGCGCCGATACGTTCTCCGCGGGTCAACGCATCTTCCACAACCGACACAATCGTACATCCCGTGCCCTTTGGCATGCAGGCGATCAAATCGGGGTTGAGCACATAACAGCCGGTGTTCACCATCCATGAATACGTTGGCTTTTCAGAGATAACATGGAGCCTGCCATTTTGGGTTTCGACCACTCCGAAGGGTACGGTGTGGCTGTACTCTCGAATGCCAACGCTCGCAGCGTACTCCCCCTTCGTATGGAAAGTTAGCATGTCTGCGATGTTCACGCCGGTAACCAAATCGCCGTTCATTATGATCAGTGGGTGCTCGGGCAGTTCAGGAAGAAGAGTCAAGCTGCCCCCTGTTCCCAAGGGCTGATCCTCGCGCAAATATTCGATGGTACAGCCGTGTTTGGAGCCATCCCCAAAGAAGGCCTCAACCATTTCCCCAAGATAGTTAATCGAAAGGAAGATTCGGCGAATCCCGTAACCAACGAGGTGCAGCACGAGTCGCTCCAGGATAGGACGGCCGGCGACCGGGATCATTGGCTTGGGCAAATTCTCTGTGAGAGGCCGCAGGCGTGTTCCCTTGCCGCCTGCCATCAGGACTGCCCAATTTGGACGTTCTACGGAACCAATCAGCTCACGCATAAGATGAAGGCCTAACAACGTGCCGTCAACGCTCAATACGGGAATCTGTTGGATCTGTCGTGCTCGCATTAGATCTAATACTTGCGCGCGCCCGAGTTCCGGGCCCACCGAGACAAACTTCCGCTCGATATGGGAGCCAACCGGAGATTCGAAGCCAAACCCCGCCAGTAACGCACGTCGCACGTCGCCGTCTGTACAAGTACCCAAAAGCTTGCCCTGTTTGTTTAGCACCAGCGCGATTTCGAGCGCGCCGCGGTCAAGGGCAGTCATGACCTCCCGAATGGTTGCGTTGTCTTCAACCAAACAGTCTCTTAAACGCTGAGAATACAAGGGTATCCTTATGCTTCGGGAGGAAGAGATTTTCACGTGCTTTTGGGACTCAATTCAGTATCGAGCCTCCGCGGTGCACTTCCCATTATCGCTTTACCTTCCATCCACAATCAGCTCCAAGTACGGATCCACAGCTGTGCTTTCCTCGAGGTTGTGCAACGGGAGCATCAGAAGTCATGCCTCGACGCCTGGTGAGTGTCAAAACACCAGCCGACTTAGCGGACCTCAGTTACGGAAGGGCGTATCCGTTTGCATGTAAAGGCTATTTACCCAACTTTGAGCAACAAGATGGTATCCACTTTGGCGGAGTAAATCGTTGATTTGGTCTATGTCGCGGTGCTGCCATTTCAACTCGTTCTTTTGGACATCGAATAGGTGGGTTTCAACAACGATTACCCTGAATGAGAACTTTTCAAAGGGGATAGAAGTAAGAACTTTCAGCTCATGATCTTCAACGTCGATGCTCAGTAGGTCTATTTCGCGGGGTGGGTCCAGTTCGCTAATCGCGGTGTCGAAGGTCAGAAGACTTATTTGTTCAGATCTAGGGGGAACTAGGAAACCACTCCGGCTTAAGTCTGTGTGGCGCTGGTCTTCAGTATCCGGAATGTAAGAATGAAAGTCCGCTGCCATGATTTCAGCATGTCGATTTACATCGGAGATGGCGCAATTCCGGCAGATAATCTTAGAGTTCAACCGGTAAAGAGAGGCAAGCCTCGAAAAAGTCTCTTTGACCGGCTCAAAACATGCGCCTCTGGCGCCTCTTAAGGCAAAATAAAATGTATTCGAACCCGAAATTCCGTCATGGGCTCCTATATCAATGAAGTAACTAACATTTCCGATAAGCTCTTGAACCTTCAAGTCTTCCCCAGCTTGGGCAAAGCTCGTCGGATGAAGAAAAACCTTTTCTTTTACATACCGAAAAACGAAGGTCTCGGCATAAATCCTTCGAGCAAACGGGATTTCTCGAAGCAGTCTCCTTAAGCTCATGAAAGCTACTCGGCAAATCGATTCGTAAGGCTGCTTCAACGGGAGAACATGTTCAACCTCATCCGGGATAGTGTTCGAACGAGGGCAATGTCATTGGGGTCGCAGCAGCTGAGGCACCAAGTCTGCATATTTGGCTGTGATCTGGACGACAGCGGTCAAGCCTGTTCCGCAAAAAACATTTTTCCAGTCGTTAGTCTTAAGCACATGCTAATCAAAGCGGAGAATTGGCTCTTTTGACTGCTTAGGCTGCTGGTCAAGTTAAATGTGAAAGGTGCGGTTTTCGCTGAAGCCGTACCTCTAAGCGCACTCGGAGGTACATACTTGGGACTCAGCATTACATGAGTTCCTTTTCACGAAACGACGTCTGAAAACCGGTTTTGCCTTGCCTAGTCAGTCGGCCTAAAGCAAATTCCGATTAAGGATTCCAATGCGGGTATTCATTCAAGCCGCCGGGATAATCAATGGCCGGGTCTGAACGAGACGCCTGGCAGCGCATTGCAGTCTAACTATTTATGCGAGCCAATTCTAACATTCCGGAAGTTGTGGTTCGCCAGCTGAACCGTCTTGCCTGGCGCTTTCCTTTGGCTATGAGTTCGGCTCGAAGGCAAGAATTCGCTAGCAGTCCCTGAATGGCGTCAGCAATTCCGTGTATATCGAAAGGCTCGACATAAAGACACGCGTCTCCGCACACTTCGGGCAGGCTTGCGATCTTAGTGGTAATCACTGGACAACCACAAGCCATGGCTTCAAGTGGAGGCCAACCAAAGCCCTCGTGTGATGAGGGAAAAACGAGCACGTCCGAAAGATTATAGAAGAGTACGAGTTCCTGGTCGGATGCGCTTTCTATATGTACAACACGATCCATCATTCCTAGGTTGAGAATCAACTTTTCATTTGCGGGTCTGATTTCTCCTACCTTGAGTAGTATCAGACTCGGATCCTGGAGAACTGCGAACGCACGCAGCAACGAACCAAAATTCTTATACCAATTATCATTTCCAACGTGAAAGAGGACCCTTTTGTTACTGAGCCCGTATTTCTTCTTCGCATCTGCCAGAGCTTTGTCGTCGTCGAGGGTCTCCCACCGTGATTCAAGTCCACTATACAACGGCACCACTTTTTCGGGACGAATGAACGGGCAGAAATTAAGCAATTCCTCTCGCGTATTCTTAGAGACGGTTACGATAAAGGCAGCATCTTTCATAATTCTCAAGTTTACCCTAAAACGCCATTGGTAGGTTTTGATTCTGAGTCGCCTCCAAAGGCTTTTCACGGGGGACTTGTCAAGCAGTGGGTGTAGATCGTGGCACACTACAATAGTTCGCTTTTTGTCCAAAACAAGCAGAAGAAAGGAATACATTTCGCTGACGATAATGTTGTAGTCGCCCTGCACCTTCCTCGCCAAACAAGAGTACCTAAGATGGCCATCAATCACCTTGCCCCATAATCCTGCCGACCTTTCGAACCTCACCTTCGTGGCGTCGACGCCGGGAGGAAAATTTCGTGCTAGCTCGCTAGCGTAACGATCGATACTAAAGTTGTTATCAAGACTTGGGAAAATTAAAATCTGCATGTTGCAACCCTCCCGCCCTGCTCATAAGGCGTCGGTAATGCGAGGATTCTTGTAAAAATATCTCGTTGCGTGCGCTGCTTTCAATTCTCGTTAGGTAATGGGGCACGGCGAATTAAGTCCTCGCGTGCGCTCCACGTTCAAAAGCAGTTGCTTCGGCGAGGCACAGCGCCGGCTACTTTGAGGTTGACACGGCGGTTCTCCTGCTTTCGTGGAACCAGATGGAAATGGCAAGGTATTGCCAACATATTCGTGAGCGGCTCTAGCGCCGGATCACATCGACTCAAGTCCTAGCATGCATGAACGACTCGTAGAGGTTAATAAGCGCATCTACAGTGCCGTCGATGGTGAAGTGACCCGCGCGTTTCTGGCTGGCGGCTGGCATTCGCTGGCGAATTTGACTCGATCGCAGGATCTGACTGATCGCTCTGGGCAGGACTTCTTCGTTGCTTGGCAGCACCAGCCTCCCGGCCGCCTTCACGACCTCTTTCAGTTCCGGAACTTCGCTCGCCACCACAGGCAATCCCGCGCTCATCGCTCCCACGGCCGTGATTCCCAATCCCTCAAAATTCGAGGCGTAAACATAGATGCCGGCCAGTTTCAACAACTGCGGGCCGCCTGCCCAGGAAGTGCCGCCGCACCTCGGCGCGGACTCCGTGCGTGCGCCAGGTGGTCATGCCACGCTTGTCCGGGATGACGCTCTGTGCTCCCAGCCGCCCCCCAAATATAGGTGTGATTCCTCTCGCTGTCGAATTCGGCGTCGGCCAGCACCAGTCCAATGCGTGTTTGCTCGCAAGCCGCTCCGGCGACAGCAGGCAGATTCGCGCAATCGTTCCACGCACCACGGCGCGCGAGCTGCGCAACACGAACTTCTGGTTCAGATCGACCACGACTACCCACTTCAACCATCGCCGCCACTGCAGCAGTTTCTGCCCGTGATGGTGCATACGTCGCACATAGAACGTGCTGACCGCTCCTTGCGCCAAGTCCATCGGATAGCGGGCTCGCCCCGTCCTTTTCTGCGCGTGTCGCGCAACCGGCGCATCGTCTCGCCGACCGCCCGATCGACCGTCTGGTCGCCCAGACGTTGCAGAAAGCGATACCCAGTCGTGAAATCGGGCACGCTCACCAGCCCGGGTGCCTGACGCAACTCGCGGTGTTCGCCCAGCCGCACTTCGGCTTCGAGAAAGGTCTAGTCCTCGTAACGCATTAGGCAGAGAATGTCCAACAACTACGGCTGCGTGAATTGGTGCTTGCTGAATCGGCCTAAGTAATGAGGGAGTACTGCATTGAAGACCTGCAAGGCGATGCGAGCAAAAGGCAGGAGTTCGACTTCGGCCATCGTCCCTCCCGCCCACATAGTAAACAACAATTTCAACGGATCGGGTATCTCGAATTCTCATTGCCGTAACGAGGACGTCAACAGTGCCGAGTTATGTCTTTTCCAGCTGCCCAGGGCCGGGCACGCCGCCGAGTCTTATCTTCCCTTACAGACGGGCTAATCGGGAGGATTTCGAAAAAATGACGTCGAGTCCCAAACGTCCAACCGAGTTTTTCAGCTATTCTTTCATGCACACGCTAACTGATATTAATGAAAACAACGCAATCGATTTTTTGTGTTGCTCAAGACGCGATAGATCCAGCCGTTCGCGCTTCGGCAGATCTGGTCCAATCGCTCGTTCCCACGTGTACCTCGTTCTTCGTCCCATGAAAATAATCCACGACCCGGTCGACGATCTCGGCCAGCGAAGTCTTTGGGCGAAAACCCGTGAGCCTTTCGAGTTTCTCGAGTGAAGGGATACGCCGAGGCATATCCTCGAAGCCCGGCTCGTACGCCTGGTCGTAGGGAATATAGGTGATGGGCGATTCACTTTTCGTGCGCTTCTTCACGATATGCGCTAGTCCCTCGACGGAAATCTCCTCATCGCTGCCCACGTTCACAACCTCGCCGATGGCCTTCTCATTTGCAACGAGCCGGAGAATCGCTTCCACCGAATCGCGAACATCACAAAAGCACCGCGATTGCCGGCCTGTGCCGAACACAGTGATTGGAGATCCCTCGAGCGCCTGGCGAACAAAGTTTGGCAACACCATTCCGTAGCGCCCGGTTTGCCGCGGCCCTACAGTATTAAACAGCCGGACGATCATGACCGGCAGCCCTTTCTCCTTCCAGTATGACAACGCGAAAAATTCATCGACGACCTTCGAAGCAGCATAGCTCCAACGACCTTTCGTCGTCGGACCGAGGACAAGATCGGCATCTTCACGGAAAGGAACGTTGGCACTCTTGCCGTAGACCTCTGACGTCGAAATGGTGAAAACCAGTTTTTTCTTTTTCGAAGCGGCGTCCAGGACGCGATGTGTGCCGAACACGTTCGTCTCGAGGGTCCGCACGGGACTTTCTACAATGAGCCGCACGCCTACCGCGGCTGCAAGATGGAAGACGACGTCGGACCCATCCACGAGTTCGGCTAATAGGTGCTTGTTCGAGATCGAATCAAGAAAATAGTGAAAGCGCTCCTGGGTCTTCAGATGCCGAATGTTCTGCACGCTGCCCGTCGAGAGGTCATCCAGGATGAGAACCTCCTCACCTCGCGCCAGCAGCGCCTCTGCCAAATGCGATCCGATAAAACCTGCCCCACCTGTGATCAGGTAACGCAAATTACCTCCTAGCTCAACAGTTCCCCAGTTTCGGTAGACCTGGACGGGAATCGCAAGGGATTGCCAACGTGTCCGCGAGGGCTCCAATGCCGGGTTGCATCAGCTCAAGCCCCATCGCGCGTAACCGACTCATAGACGTTGATAAAAGACTCTACAGTACGGTCGATGCTGAATTGAGTCGCGCGTTTCTGGCTGGCGGTTGCCATTCGCCGGCGGGTTTGCTTCGATTCCAGGATCACACGGATCGTTTTGGCAAGGGCTTCTTCGTCGTGCGGTGGCACCATCATGCCGGCACCATCCACTACCTCGCTCAGTCCGGGAACGTCGCTCGCCACTACAGGTAAACCCGCGCTCATCGCCTCCAGAGCTGCCATCCCAAACCCCTCAAAGTTTGACGCGTGAACGTAGAGGTCGGCCAGTTTCAACAACCGCGGTATATCGGATCGCGTCCCTAGGAAATGCACCCGCTCGCCGATCCCCAAGTCGGAGGCTAGCTGTTGCATCGTGGGGCGCGAGTCACCGTCGCCCACAAGCACCAATTCGGCGTCGGGTACCCTCCGCATCGCTCGCAGCAGCGTGGGATGGTCTTTGGCGGGATCGAATCTGGCTACAAATATGATTACCGGCCTGCCGTTCGCAGTTGGCAGCACCTTCGCCTTGTTCGCGGCCTCGGCAGCCTGGAAACACTCTACCGGCACACCGTTGTAGATCACGCTTACACGATCGGTCACTTCCGGTACCCATCGAGTCAGATTTCTTGCGGTCGCCTCACTGTTACACGCTATCTCTTTGTAGTTCCGGTACATCCAGAGGTCCAATGGACGAACCCAGCGTCGCCTTCGACGATTATGGGTGCTTTGTTCGGTGGTCACGAGCGGAACGCGTTTTTTGGCGAGTCTTGCGCCGGCCGCTGCCCAGAGCTGGGCCGGAAAAAGATACGAGTGTACAACATCGAAAGAACTGATGTGCTTGGCTAATGACGAGATGTGCAACGGCGAATAAACGTCCGGGCCATAGCTCGTCAGAAACTGGAAACCGGCTGTTCGAAGCTCAATTTCAAGCGGGCTGTCTACATGCTTAAGCACGACCACAGCGACGTCAAGGCCACGCTGGCGCATGCGGGGCAGCATTTGGCTTAGGAGCACCTCGACTCCGCCATGCATCAAGCTGTTTATGACATGCAAGACCTTCATGTATACCTGCCAACGATAAAGGCTGCTTGGAGCCAACCTCTCTCGCTGCGCTTGCGACCTGAACGAATGGTTCGCACTCTTTCCGGCGTGGCTAGCTGGCCCTGTTGGTCATCGGCGGATTTTCATACATCCAACACCGGGTAGCGGCCGCGACAGAACAGTCATAAGAGCAAGTGGAATGAGCATAACCCTCTGACGAGCCAGCAGCCCAAAATTCGTCATCGCTCCGGCAAACAAGAGTGAAAACTCTAAGCTGTAAACCCACAAGAAGAGGACGAATGAGTTCTCACGGCAGCTTCGCAAGGACGAGCGCACGAATTCGCGTCGACACCAAACAAATATCATGAGGCCGAGCGCTTCAATCCCGGCAAGCGCCGCCTGGATGCTTCGCACTTCCCAGAGAAACGGTCGGAAGAGAAGAAAAGGAGCCGCGAACAAACGATAGATAAAAGAACTGCCGAATGCTGATCCTCCCGTTTGAAAATTGACCTCGCCAACACGTTTCAGCACGCCTTGCGTTTGCTCGATATCTCTCACGTCCAGAAAGGTGCCCGCCTGAGCCACGAAATACACACTGGCAAGTAGGAACAAGGGAATACCGAGGCTCTTTGCGGACATGCCCAACAATCCGCTTCGGTTCCTTGAAAATACATAAGCGCCGCCGAGTGAAATGGCGAGCATGCCAGCAATGTGGGGCCGCACCAGCATTACGCCGCCAAGGGACACCAAGACCGTGACCAGCGGGGCCGGGCCGGTTCTTCGCGTCAGTTTAGCGAAACTGTAACAGCTAGCACCTATGAAGAATAAAATCACTGCATCCTTGCCGATTGTGGCCGTCCAGAACACGATCGATGGCAGGAAAAACATAAATAAGGCAGCAGCGCTGCGCTCGGTTGTCGGAAATGCAATGCAGAAGGCACGGAAAAACAGATATTGGCCCCAAAATGCGAGAGTGGCAAAAACTATCATAAGTGCTTGAAACGCTGGTCCGAACACGAAAACCAACCAACTTGTAAACATGATGATAAAATTCGTACTCCAGAATGGCTGAAGAAAGTTCCAGTCGCCTGTCAGTGAATACTTATCGACGATCCGCACGCCTGACGAGAAGTAGAAGAACACATCCGCAACACCTTCGTACAACCGGACACTCATGAATATGTACGCCGATACTGCAGCCAACTTGAGCAGAAAACCCACTGCCATTACTTCAGCCATGAAATGATCACCGGCGGTCATCCTCCGAATGAGAATTACCTGTACAGCCAGCACCAGGACCAAGACTAGAACCAGCGCTGGGAGATTATTCTCTATGGGGAAGTTGGTAGGGAAGGGAAAGAAGAGCCCGTACACCCACAAGGGAGCACTGAGAATACATATGAAGCCTATCAGCTTAACTAGAGTCTGATGCTCTGTGCTTCCCGATCGGGGTCTTATATTCATGTCATCTCAACAAAATAGCCGCAATTTCGCCCCGCCAACACTGGTCGTCGGGCAATTGACGGGCAACCGGATGATCGCGTTGGTCTCCGAAATCTTGCTTGGGGGATGAGGTTATCAAATATAACGAAGTCATAATTTATTTAGACGGTATCCAGGTTCATGGCTGTGTTGCTGACTGTTGACTCGGAAATGGCCACGGGCTGTACCCACGCAGCTGGGGCGGGTCAAACGCGCCTGCCCCAGCTCAGCTAGAATTTCTGCGCCAGGTGTGCCCGATAATCCCATATGAAAGAGGCAGCGTTTTCCGGTAGTGAAGTTTCCGCCCCTTGGTTCCGGGAATATGGGTCTATCGTCTGATGATCGGTTCAAGTTTTGGACGCACAACGCAAAATAATCAGCTCGGATGTGCAAGAATCGATGTTGTCTCCTGCTTCCGAACGAGCGGTCGGTGGTTACGAGCCTCTTCCGGCTAGACGTTGCGTGCGGCGGGGTCGATTTCGGCTGTCGCTCGCCGAGCATATGGCGCGTAGGCGATAGCCCGTTGCAAGCGTAGGACCGGTGTCCCGGAATCTCCGCAGGGCCTCCCAACTAGCAAGGCGGATTAGGCAATGTCCTGTGGTCGAGACAGGTCTGGGATGGTCCTGCGGACGAAGAGCGATGCCCCTCCATCATTAACTTTTGGCTCCTGGGCTGAGCCCTGCTTCAGATTGCGACTCGGCGTCTGAAACGGAACTCCGGGCGCAACAAATTTGCTATCCTTCTTTTTATCCTTACAGTCCTTGTGTTCATCGCTTGTTTCCGGCGATTCGCACTCTTCATGCTTCTCACAATGCTTGTCGCTAAATCCGCCATCGCGATCGTCGCCGTTATGGTCACGACGGATGTGGAAACGAAAGCAGTGATCGTCGTTGTCGCAATCCTTTTTCGATTCTTCCTTTCTTAGATGGCAACTGTGCCCGAAAGTCGTCGTGAATGTGGCGCCGTTAGTTGTGCCTTGTTTCCCGCCGCACAGGGTGGACGGCACCTTCGTCTGGCCTTGGTACGTGCTGTCGCTCGGAGACCAGGCGTTCGAATCGGCCGTCACCGAGACGGGTTGGGAGCCGATATTGATGGTGATAGTTTCGGAGCCACCGTTAGTACAGTTGACGGATACTCGAACGACCGCACTAGTCAGCGATACCGTATCCTGGGGATGGAAGCTTTGCCCTACGGCCACTTCGTAGCCCGCTTCGATGGTGTCCCCCGGACTGACGGTTAAATTGCCCGTAGGGCCGGCCAAAGTGACGCTCTGCGCGCTCGCGGCTGGCGTGAGCCAGAGCGCCGAAACCGAAGCGACGAGCAGAGCTACTATCAAACGTGCATCAAATGGGAACGTTGTCCTAGCTTTCATAGCTTTCCTCCTTGAAGATTGCGGGCTGTCGCCCGCTGGTTAGCACGACTGAGCAAGCCGTAAGCAGGATTTGTTTTGTCCTTTGTCTACGCGGCCGGCTCAACCGAGCATTGTTTCGGGGACCGGAAAAGAACCTACACTTGAGCTGTCAGGCATTGATAATCCAAGGTGCTCTACGTAGCTGCCGGATGACGGTCAGGATCTGCTGGTTGTGAAAATGGTGGATGCCACCATCATCTTCGGACAGAACGGTGACAAAGCCAGAAGGTATGTTTCCGAAATCGCTACTAGTCGCTTTATTCCGAGCTCCTAATGTTATGCGATCCGCTCGCAATCCCGCTAAGTACAAAGAACAGTGCTGCGTTTGCTGGAATGTGCAAGTTGAAATCGGAGAGGCTGTGCACAAGAATGCCAGTACACCCGACCAAAGGCCCCAGCGCTCTCACAGATGCAACCTTGGAGTGCGCTCTGACATTCCGGAGTCCACTGCGATACAGATTCACAATGAACCACCCTACACACGCAAACCCTAGGAAACCGGTCTCAACAAGTGCCTGCAGGTAGTCATTGTGCGCCTGATTCACAACGAGATCGGTAGAGAAGCTACGATATTGGGGGTAGATGATGGGAAACAGTCCAAGGCCCCAGCCCGCTATCGGACGAGGGCGTACCATTCTGGGCAAGTCTCTCGCTACTTCTAGCCGGCTCGTCACATCGGCGTTCGTGAGCGGATCCCGCAAGCTATCGAGTTGTCTCAGCACCTTACCGTTGTCAACCCAGAACACAAATGCTCCGATTACTAGGCATGTGGCGAACACTGCCCAGGCAGTTCGCCGATTCCGGCGAATAACCACCAGTCCGGCAAGGAACATCATCTGGACGGCAAAGGCGATCATTCCTCCGCGAGAACCACTCACGAAAATGGTTGCTGCCATCAGAATTCCGGTGACCATCCAGAGCAATTGCCGGTGCCGTCCCGCATTTTCTGTCAATGCCATTGCCAAAGGAAGTGGCGTGAGCATTTCCATCAGCCCAGCGTAGTGACTATTATCGACATAAGGACCAAAGCTGTGGGGCGACGCTGGCCAAACCCAATAGATCTTGCCGTTGTAGGATAAATACTGAACAAGTGCAAACAGCGCGACAATAAATCCGAAGGCGGCAAGAATCGTCAACAGCCTGTGCCCGCTTACTCGCTCACACTGGTTCGCAAGGAGAAATAGACTCCCGTAGGCACCATACTTCCAAAGTTCGAAGCGCGTAACGTGCACGTATGCAGACAATCCGAAGACAACCTGCACGACGATTATTAGGCCAAAGAGAACCACTGGTGCGTATAACCGGTTCGCTTTGAGCCTTAAGTGGCCCGAAGATATCTGCGGCAAGATCCAGAGCAATAACAACAGAGCAGAACCTATTTCCAGGATAGAAATGGCCCACAGGTCGACACTGCCAAACGCAAGTACTGCGAAGATCAATAGGGCTGACAGACCCGCTACCAAAATGAACTGTCCGGTGCCGGTTGGAGGATCTCTCACGATTTCAGTCTTTTGCGGTTTCAGAGTGCCATCCGCAATAAGCGGGAGGGGGTCCTGTTGAATTATGAAGTTGAGACCCATTTATTCCTTCGTCAGAACGACATCATCGATCCAAAGTCTTCCGGTGATCCCTCCTGCGCCAGGCGCTCGTATAATCTTCAGCAATACAAGATTTGTGCTCGGACCGGTCTTGAACGACCCTCTGAATTGTCTCCAACTGATAGTTCCCAACACCTCTTCTGTAAGCAGAAGCGAGCTCTTCTTAGCGGCATCGCTGATGGCAAACTGAGGGCCTTGAGCGGCAAAAATATTGTCGGCCCTCACATATGCGCTAAAGTTATAAGGAGTGTTGGGGTCGACACCTATAAATTGAGAGAGACCGCTGTCGAAAACAGTTCCACCATCGAAAGTGATCGAAAGCGATCGACTCCCCGTATGGGATTGTTCTGCGTCTAGCCCGAGTGTTACGTGGGGATGAACTTCGTACCGCCAGTCAAATCCCATATTTAGCGGTTTCTCTTCAAAGCCCCCGTTTACCACCAGGTTTGCAGCAGACGGTCGGTATGACCGAAATCCGAGATCAATTCTTGCCAAGTCGTTCCATGCTGCATATGCGGCGTCGATGTCATGTTGCGCGATCAAGTACTCAAAGTAAGGCGATGCGAGTTGAGGATCGAAAGGCTGCTGCAGTGCGATCAGCCGTGACCATATGCTTTCGGCTGCTTCCGTGTTCCCTTCACTGGTTAAAATCTTCAAAAACGCCAAATATACGTTCGGTATGGGCGGCAGGACATCGTTCATCGTGTCGAGATTGTGCGTTACCTGCCAACAAATCTGCAGTGTAGGCTCCATCTCCAACGGATCCGTCTGCAATAGGACTCGGAACATTCTGAGGGCCTTCTGAAAATCGCCCCGGATGAGAAAGGCATTAGCTACTTCCCGATAAACCAGTGGTGTATTGGGATCAACTGCGAGTGCCTGTTCGAGTGCCCGTTCCTGTTGTTCGCCAGCACTGGTGGACGCATACGCGACTGCGAGATCTAACCAATACTCTGCAATGTGCGGGTTCAAAGCCACGGCAGATTTGTACTGCGGGATCGCTAAGTCGGGACGCTGCTCCGAGAACATGAAGTAGTAGCCCAAGCGGTTTCGGTACCCGGCATTCGTTGGGTCCAAGGCGATGGCCTTTTCAAGTGCGTAGTGTTGCCCCGAAGATGCGAAACGATATGCCACGTAATCGCGAACAGCAATGCCGATGTAGGCGAGCACCAAGAGCAGGCAGAGAATCTTCCAGAAACGTTTGTAAGCCCAAGAATGCAGGATAATCTGCATGAAGTAGCTAAACTACGAGTTCAACGCTCGCATTCGATTCGCGCCAAAGAGTTCATCTTGATTATTCACCGATTCTGACGTCCGAAGACTACTTGCGAATGGGAATGAAGTCTCAGATCTGACGAATTAGACAGGCTACGCCGATGTTTCTTGCGTTTCTTCAGCGTCGTAGTAAGCTTTTGCGTATTTTGAGCCCGAATAGTAGTAATAAGATTGGTCTGACGAGGTCGAATCGATGGCATTGACTACGATCCCTAGCGTTCTAGCTTTGACTTGTTCCAGCACCATGCTGGCTCGGCGCAGCGCGGCTTTGCTCGTCTGTGCTGACCGGATGACCAATAGCACGGCATCGGCTTCGACGGATAGGCGCACGGCATCCGAAACGGCCAAAATAGGAGGTGAATCGATAATTACGTGGTCAAACATCTCGCGCCACCGGGCCAGCAGTTGCCCCATGCGTACGGAGCTTAGTAATTCGGAAGGACAAGGCGATATGGGCCCAGATGGCAGCACAAAGAGATTAGGCAATTCCGGCGACGGGAGAATCACCGATTCCGGGGGTGCATATCCGGCCAGAACTGTGGTGAGTCCTGCAGCAGGCGCAATCCCGAGGTTCTTGGAAATAGACGGACGCCGCAGATCAGCGTCAACCAACAGCACGCGTCTCCCCTCCTGCGCCAGTACAATCGCAGAATTAACGCTTGTAGTGGTCTTCCCTTCTTCTGGAAGTGGGCTAGTGACTAATATTAATTTGGGAGGAGCCTCGGGCAAAGAAAGAAGAATTGAGGTCCGCAGCGCGCGGTACGCTTCCGCCATCTGAGATTTTGGCCGTGCATACGCCTGCACAATCGCCTCATTACGGTCCTGCTGCCCGGAAGGCGGTAGTCGGCGGCCATTCTTGGCTGCGCCAAGCAGCTCGTTCTTCACAAAGGGGATAATCGCCAGCGAAGGAAGAAAAGCGATAGCTTCCACCTGATCTGGAGTACGGACGGTGGAATCCAACGCTTCGAAGACAAATGCCAGCGCGACACCACTGGTGAGGCCAATAAGGAAACCTATTTCCAGGTTGCGCGGAATATCCGGCGTAAAAGGAGCCGGCGGAGGGCTGGCCGGATCGACGATATGGACATTGCTTGAGCTAAGTCCTGCCGAGAGGCCTGCTTCTTTTAATTTTTGCATCAAACTGTCATAGAGCTGGCGGTTAGAGTCAGCATCGCGCTTCAGCAAATTGTACTCAATGGCGTTCTGATTTAATTGGCTCGCATCCTCTTTCTGTTGCTCCAAAGCCTGTCGTTGCATCTTCTCCCGCCCAAGCGCGCCCACGTAATCGTTATGAATTCTGCTGATCGCCTTCTTCAGTTCCGCATCGATAGAATCGTCCAGCTGCTGCATGCGGGTCTTCAGTTCGACAACCTTTGGGTATTCCGACCCAAGTTGTACGGTGGCTTGAGCGAGCTGATTCTTCAGATCAGCTTGTTGGGCCCGCAACGATTCCAAAAATGCATCTTGGCTGACCGTGCTGACTGCCTCAGGGTCACCAGACAGCGTCAACTGGTATGTGGCTTGCTTCTGGATCCGGTCGGCCTCCGCGGCCGTCAGTTGTTTGTTCAAATCTTCGAGCTTTGAGGTGATGATGTTCTGTTTTTCGTCAGTCCCCACAATGCCATGCTCTTTTTGGTAACGTACGAGCTTTTCTTCGGCGATCTCGACTTTGACCTGCAAGTCTGAGAGCTGTTTGGTTAGCCACTCAGCGGCCTGCGTGGTTGCCTCGAAACGAGTTTTACGATTCTGTTCGATATACGTGTTAATCAGAGCATTCACTGCGTCTGCTGCAGTGTTTGGGTTGTGGCTGATATAAGCGATTTCGATTATGCGAGTATCAGGGATCAATGCGACTTCGAGGTCACGCTTAAATCCGCGGGCTAACTGGGTTTTTTGCTCCTTGGTAAATTGAGGAGGACCTGTCAGAGAGGCATTGCGATCCATATCGGGTGCATTCGCCGTCGATCCATTAAACTGCGCATCGGGCTGCATCTTTCGAACGGCCTCAAATGCAAGTGCATCGCTCTTTAAGATTCTGACCTGAGTTGCCAAATCGACATTTACGTTTGAAACATTCTCACTTGTCGCGATGTTTTCTTTAAATCCTAGCGGGTTAGCATTTTCCGCATTGATCGTGATTTGCCCAGCCGCCCTGTACATTGACGTCGTATGCAGCGAGACTACAACCGCCGCCACCAGCATGAACGCGAGCGTACCCAAGATTACCCAGCGGCGCTTCACAAGTAGTCGCCAGTAGTCCAGCAAGAAGAATTGCTGATTGTCAGAGGCGAAATGCTGGTTCGCTGTAGGTTGGGTTAGGTCGAGGACCTCCGGCCCGATCGGTTTCGGGTCCGAAGTTGCACCCAATAGGTTTCTAGAACTCAAGTGAATGACTCCACGCCCAGGGTGTGCTGCAAAAACGTCTTCGATTGCCACATTCGTCGAGAAGACTAATTTTCTGCCTTGTACTCGTTACTGATGATGCTTGGCGCGAGGACTTCCAGTTGCTGGCCGTTCTGCAAGGTGGACTTCACCACCGCTTAAAAACGTTGCGATTGAGGCGACCAAATAAGAAACGAGCATTGGGATGGGCCTTGACATAGGATCCGACGTGCCCAAAAGCTGTCCTCGATTATCCCGACTGGCGAGGGGTTGCCTTGGGTAGACTTTCAGTACGAGTCTGTTAGTCAGGGCCTGCAGCTCGTAGTCGCATGGTTCCGTCAGATCAATGACCACGCGCAAGTGCGGGGGCTTTGTTGCGTCCTCTGCACTGCGAACGGCCTTAACGCAACCGCGCCCTACAGCTATGCGATTCACGGCAGAGGGAAACACAGTGTCTTGAAAATCCATCACCACGCGGCCAGGATCGCTCAGCGTACTTAGTTTCGGAAGAGCTCCTTTGCCGTGAGTCCTGATTTCAAGACAAGGTTGCGTGTATTCGCACGCAATCGAGATATTCTCAACCGTAATCAGTCCTATGGCAAGATCGGACCCTGTCGTGGTCGCTTCGTGTTCTTGTGGCACTGACACGCCTGGAGCTGCGGTTGCTTCAGCCTTGCTGGGTTGAGTTGTAGTGATCAGGGCACCTGCCCGCGAGGCCACTCTATGTGTGGGGTTTGCCCACAGGACTGTGACGATCAGCAAACCCAGGACCGAGTACTCGACGAACTTTAGTGGCAATTTGGAATGGTGTTGCGTCCGCAAGGCAAAGCGCTCTACGAATGGGTCTTCCTTCTCGCTACCGTCTATCAGCTCCGAACTGGATCCCAACCGACCTTTCGGGTTTCGGGGGCCTGTCTCCTTCGAATGTCCACCATCTCTTGCTTCCTGCACTGTGGCCCCAGTCATTTCCGAGGTGTTGGACTCCGAGCTTTCCACACGATTGTTATGGACACCCAGAATACGGGCGTCCACCGGTCGCGCAAGCCACTCTCGAATAGCGTCTTCTCGCGTAAGTGAGGCGTCCATCGAGCAATTTTGTTTCCACGATCTGAAATTATCCTCTGGATCCGAACGGAACAAGGGAGGTACATCCGGCAGAGGTTCCTTCAACCTTCGAGACGAGCCAGCAACTTGGTTGGCTTTGGTAGATCGCCGGTGCAAATCATCACTCCTTGATTCGATCAGTTAGAACACGTCTAAGAACAGGTGGCGAGTTGAGGGTGCACTCCGGCTCACCCAATGGATCGGGAACCCGCGAGGATTCTTTGATTCCACCGCCCAGCAGTTGAGAAGGTTTCTCATGCCATATCCTATTCATCTGCAGATTTAGTTGGATCTGCGCATAGAAGTTCCGAAGCCGTTCGAGTACAAACTCTTGATTGAAATTCTCGAGTATGTGGCGGCGCCCCTCTTTACCTAGCTCAACCCGTCGGGCCTCGTCCTGGGCCAACGTCTCGATGGCAGCGATGAGAGCTTGAGAGTCTTTGATCGGCACGAGAATGCCCGTTTCATTGCGTTTAACAACTTCCCGGCATCCCCGAATGTCTGTGGCGATTACAGGCAGCTCCATCGCAGCTGCCTCCATGCACGCTCGCGGCACGCCCTCTCGGTGAGAAGGCAGCACAAAGATGTCCATGGCTGCGTACAACCGGGAAACGTCATCGCGCCAATTGAGAAAAAATACCGATCCTGACCGGCTCAGAGCCTCAATTTCACTGGCAGGCACTGCGTCCCGCGGGCCTTTTTCCTTAGGGCCAATAATCACGAACTTCCAACTCTTATGCCTTTCGACCAACTCCGCGGCCGCAGCGAAAAGCTCCGCGAACCCCTTTTCATAGACGAGCCTTCCGACACTGCCAATCACGATATCTGTGTCTGAGATTCCCAACTCCATGCGTGTAGAATGTCGCGAATAATTCGAATGGCATGGCGTTAACTTGGCTACATCGATTCCGTTTCCCAAATACTTGATCTTCGTCGTCGAGCACAAACCACTCTTGGTAGCGACAGTTAAATCTTCCTTACTTTGAGACAAGAGAAAGTCGCTGAACGCAGCAGTGATTTTCTCTGGCAACCAGAAGAGCCAGCGCTTCCAGAGCGGCATCCGATCATGAAAAAGAAGCCCATGAATCGTATGTACGACCACGGGTACCCCTGCGACTTTGGCAGCAATCGGACCAAGTAGGCCAGCCTTTGGCGTATGCGTATGTACTACGTCGAAGTGATGCTTCCGAAAGCAACGCACAAGGGAGCAGAAGGCTACTAAGTCGCGGAGGGGGCACAGTGCCCGCGCCATCTCCACGACTTCGACTGCAATGCCCTCTTTTCGCAAGCTTTCTAGCCAGGGACCCGACGCACACACCGCCACAACTTCATGCCCCTGCTGTTGAAGAGATTTGACTTGATCCATTAACAAGACACGCATCGCCATATCCGTGGTACTGACTTGTGCGATCTTTAGGCCTGGCATAAAAGGGATACCCATGGCGACTAGCCTACTCTTAACACGGCGTCAAAGCGCTGAATACGGGCCTGCGGCTCGCGCCTTGTACCCGCTTCATCGAGCACACTTTGTTTGGAATTACCTGCGATTACGGGGTCCCACCTACTTGTATCCTACGGCGCACCAGAATGGCTCGGAACTGCTAAACCGAATGCCCTTTAGACCGGCAACTGTCATCATTGCTAGGATTTGCGTTTTGGCAAACCGCTTTTCCAACCTCGTTCCGAAGCGGTCGAGAGTATCGTTACGCATGAATACAAAACTTCGGTTGCGATAGGCGGCCAAAGGCAGTTGCGTTACCGGGAGACGCAAGCGGTCGAATACCTTCGTGATGCGGCATAGGGGCCAATAGACGAAAGCTGCGATCATGTCACAGATAGCCGACCTGATCGGAAAAGGCATCCGGCAAATTAAACGCCGGAGGATGTCCGACAGTCGCCAAACAAGGCGAAACCAGAACGGCCGATTATCGAATGCATAATACAGGTACAGTAGGAAGGGTGCTCCGGCCTTCAGCTTTCTTACACAATCATTGATCCCTTTCTGTGTGTCGGGAACATGGTGGAGAACGCCAAGCGCGTACCCGAAATCAGCCGAACCATCGGGCAGCGGATTCGAATGCGCCGCAGCCAAATGAAACCTGCAGTTTGAGAAAGCCTTAAGCTTATCTTTCGCTACCTCGAGTGCAGCCATGCTCGGATCAATGCAGTGCAAGACGCCTACGCGCGGCGCAATGAAGTAAGCCCAGCGCCCCGACCCGCAGCCCAAATCGAAGCCAACAGCATCCTTCGGCAAGATCTCCCACGGAAAGATAGAGAAATAGCGATCAAAAACAGACCGCAGTTCCGATTCTTCCGTATTTGCATGATTGAACTTGTTCCACTCTTGCCCGAAGGACTCCACTACGCAACTGTCGACGTTGGCGCCCATCACCATCCAACTCCACGTGGCAGATATTTTACTGAGACGGATTCACCAAGGAGTTTCACGGGTGCTCTTCCATGGCGAGTTTGATCGCGCTTATCATTCTCCCGCGCGGTCAAATTATAAGAGAACTGGCGCCAACCAGGGCTGTACCAGCGGATGTGCTGCAGGCCGGGGCATCTGCCAAACGATTCACTTAGACTGCAGTGACCGCTCTGATCCTTCAAGCGAGCCACTCCCAATGAATTCGGGAGCGGTCGCGTGGCCGGAGCGGGAAATGCCGTCTCGCTTGAGTACTTGCCAAAATGTCTTCACTAGAATACGAAAGTCCAGACCCAGGCTCCAGTTGTCTACATACCAAACATCAAGCGCGAATTTTGTTTCCCACGGCAAATCATTTCTTCCATTAATCTGCGCCCAACCCGTAATGCCTGGCATAACTTCATGACGACGAGCTTGCTCCGGCGAGTAGCGCTCGAGATAGCGAGCCAAGAAGGGTCGGGGTCCCACTAAACTCAACTCGCCGCGCAGTACATTCCACAACTCTGGAAGCTCATCTAGACTCGTGGCCCTGAGAAACCGGCCTACTGGAGTCAGACGCATTTCGTCCGGCAGTGCGTGGCCAAATGAATCCTGCTTGTCAGTCATCGTCCGAAACTTGATGATCTGGAACGGTCGACCGTACAGACCACAACGCGTCTGCCGGAACAGCAGAGGTCGCCCCAAGGTGGCCCATAACAACAAAGCGATACTGCCAATCAGGGGACTGAGGACTATGAGAAGAAGAGAAGCAATCGTGTAGTCAACAAGCTTCTTAAGCCACAATCGCCCCGCTCCTCGATGACGCATGTGCAGATCGGGAATCTCGTCCGTCATACAGCTCACTTTTTTCGAAGGACGAAGGCTTGAATTGTTGAATAGTTCCCCATCGGGGGAAGAAACGAAAAAAACTTCGCGACCTCTGAGTTTCGCACTACCTCGCCTTTCGTCATTGCTGGATAGAGAACTCGAGAAACGAAATAGTGCGAGCTCAGGAAATTGGACGGTATCGCATACTTCCCAAGCTCGGAACCTTCAACGAGGGTGAACAGGTCGCGGGTCCCCGCGAAAAGCTTGTCCTTCTCAAAATTTCTGTTGTGAATCGCCTCCTTTACTTCCGGAAGGCCACATTCCGATCGAGCTTTATTGTAGTTTCCCAGGCCATCTGCAAAGCCCTCTATCATTAGGTACAATGCGTTCGGCTTCAGTACTTTCGCAATCTGCCGAAGTGCCTCTAGTTGCTCATCTGAATCCAGAATGTTGATCAGACAGCGCTCCGTGTACACCCAATCAAAAAACTCCGGCTCCGCGGCAAGCGCTCGGGTATCCCCTTGCATCAACACGCAGTTCGGCAGCGCTCTCTTACGGGCAATGGAAAGCAACTCCTCACTAAAGTCCACACCCCAGAATTGGTCGGTCCCATCCAAGGAAGACAAGGCCTCTAGCGCATAACCATTGCCACAGCCGAGCTCAAGAACTTTCAAAGGGCGTTGGGCCTGTTCTTTCATAAAACGATAACAGTTTACGATGCACTCGATCTCTTTGCTCCGCACAAAATCATCTTCCATACTAGAGCGCGGAGACGGCCCATACTTTTCTGCAACTGTCTTGTAGTGTTCACGAATCAATTCGTCGTTAGGGTTCTCTATCGGGGTGCCTACTGCAGCAGTGTTGGTCATAGATTGATTTCGCTCCTCTAAGCCCACGCGAGAGGGCTTCGTGACGTTGTTATTCCCGTTCCCGTCCGTGTAACTAACTGATTCCAAGTCAAGACCATATCAGGGCAAAAAGCAGGCTAATCCAATCTGGTACGCCTGCTCGCAACCCTTCCAACTTATCGCGTGGCCGCTTCCATTACCTTTTCGACCGCCCGGCAAGTGTCCAACATATCTGCATCGGACAACGTAGAGTGCACTAGGAACACAAGACCAGTCTCGCTAAGACACTGAGCGACTGGCAATGGCTGGGAAGGTCTCCACTCCTCGGGAAAGGCCTTTTCGAGGTACATCTCCCTGTATCCAGCAAAACAAGGAACCCCCTCCGCATTAATCGCTTCCATGATGCGATCGCGGCTCCAGTCATTTTCCAGTTTCTCAGGACGCGCAAAAACGTAGTACTTGTAGTAGGCGTGGCCTATTTCCTCAGGTGGTATTGTGACGCGCAGCGAAGAGATTTTTGAAAAAGCCGAGGTCAGAATGGCGGCACTTTTCCGGCGTCGACCGACCCGTTCCGGTAGTTTTTGAAGAAGGACTCTGCCAAGTGCCGATTGCATTTCCGTGAGCCGCCAATTGGTCCCAAACGATTCGTGCAAAAACCGAAAGCCAGGAGGATGCGTGCGTTTGTAGACCGCATCATAGCTCTTGCCGTGGTCCTTGAAGCTCCACGCTCTGCTCCACAGCTGTTCATCGTCGGTAGATACGAGTCCACCCTCTCCTCCGGTCGTCAAAATCTTATCTTGGCAAAAGGAGAACGCATTGATGGTCCCCATAGAACCAACGGCGCGCCCCTTGTAGGTGGCCCCATGTGCTTGGGCACAATCTTCTATGATTGCCAGGCCGCGGTTCCTCGCAAGGGCCGCGATCGGATCCATGTCGCATGGCCATCCTGCGAGGTGTACCACGACGATTGCTTTTGTGCGTGGGCTTAATACTCGAGCGATGGTGTTCGCCGACAGATTTTGACTGTCGGCGTCGACATCCGCAAACACAGGAATTGCCCCACGCATGGCGACACAGCCGGCCGATGCGACGAAGCTCCGCGGTGTAACCACCACCTCGTCGCCTGGACCTATCCCTATTGCATAAAGCGCTAGCTCTAATGCCACAGAACCATTGGTCACCGCAATTGCATACTTGGTGCCGATGGATTCCGCGTATTCCTTTTCAAAGAGGTGGCCCTGCTCGCCTGTCCAATAATTGACCCTGCCAGATTCGAGTACGCCAATGACAATGTCGATTTCGTCCCGCGTGAAATGAGGCCACGGTGCAAAGGGCAGTTCACGGATCGGCCGACCACCATTGATTGCCAATTGAGTCTTCGTGATGATCGAGACTGTCACGGAATTACACTCTCGGCTAGACCGTTGCCGCTCATATCTCGCTCAAACAATGGCATATCGGGCTGGATATAAATGTTCTCTGCTAACCGTGCAAGATTCCACGAGTAAAATCTCAAAAACGCATTCTAGTCCGCTGCTCCAACGGTGAGAACTTTCAGTCGCTCGGTTGGATAGGCAGCATCGCCGGGTTCTAGAACAGCGAAAAGCTGAACACTTGGTTCACTGATGAGCAGTTCGCCGCCCGCGCCAAGCAGATGGTCGTAATTCGAAAAGGCGGGATCGCGATAATTTTTCACGAGACCGCTTTCGATCGTTTTTCTAATCTCTTCAATCCCCACTTCCAGTCCCGTCGCGCATGTGAACCCTAAGTATGAGTGGATCTTGTCGAAAGAAACGCGATAGTTCCGCTTGTCAAGATTCTCTTGGTGCTCGACAATCAGCTCGGGAATCTGCTCCCGGATCTTTTCCGCGACTTCGCCAAGTGAGTAATTCAGCCCATAAGAGCCTGCGTTGAAAACCTCGCCTGATATCAAGCCATGAGGAGCTTGCAGGGCACATACAAACGCCCGAGCGACATCACTGACGTGGATGAAGGGACGCCATTGATCGTCGTTGAAGATTATGATCTTGCCCTCTTGCACGGCTTTGGCGGTTAGGAGATTCACAACGAGGTCAAATCGAGGTCGCGGCGAAAGGCCAAAAACAGTCGCTAGCCGAAGAACCGTAGGGTGAAACGCTGCAGTTCGACTATGGAGGATCACGCGCTCCGAGGCCAATTTGGTCTGGGCATATAGAGAGACAGGCTTCGGATTTGATCGTTCGTCCATCAGGAAATCGCTTGCACCATAGACGCTGCAGGTAGACGCAAAAACAAGGCGATTAACGCTCGCACCCTTACACACTTCGATCAGCAAGCGGGTAGCCGCGTAGTTAATTTCATTGGTTAAATCGCCGTTGATGGTACAAGCTGGGTCCCCCACGAGAGCAGCAAGATGGATGACAGCATCGATTCCTCGCATGGACTTCACCAGTGATTCCGCGTGACGAAAGTCTGCCCGCAGAAACTCATAGTTCGGATCGCTCACGAGATCGCGTATGGGAGCATCTCCGAAAAACAAGGAATCCAATACGCGGACGCGGTATCCTCCTTTGAGAAGTTGACGGGTGAGAACCGAGCCGATATAACCTGCGCCCCCGATGACTAGGACGTTTTTGATCTCTCTGTTCGCCTCTGTGGGGTTCCGCGCAATGGAATAGGATTTCGTTACGTAGCTCTTTAGAGCCCGACTCCCAACAATCATGAGGAGCGAAAAAAACCAAGCGAGCAGCATGATGCCGCGAGGCACGGGGCCCAGTCTCAACACGTAGGAATAGAGCAGAACTTCCGCCAGGAAAGTCAAACTCACCGCATTGGCCGTCACTATAAACTTGTACCGGTTTTGGTAGGTGCGGGTATGAGTGTAGAAACCAAACGAGGCAAACACGGCGATCCCGAGAACCACCAGGAGGAGAATGTTCTGCAAGTAAAGGGCCTTGAACGCTTCCTCGATTCGTTCCAGGTTGGGAGTACTTTGCCAATAGACGACATACCCTACGAAATAAGTAGAGAAAGCTAAGAAGAGCGCAGCGCACAACGAGACGCTATCCGCTAATACGCGCGGCACTACGTCGTGCAGCAGCCTCGCAGGCTTTATGCGCATCCACATGTAAGTTCCCCCCTTGCGATAGCAGGTCATAGACTCCATCAGCCGACCGGCCACGCTTCACGCTCGCCTGCGCCTTCTTAATCCTCTAAGGACCGGATACGCGCCGGCGGCGATATTGTCAATTTTTTGGAGACTTGAAGAATGCGAGAAAAGCTGTGTTGATAGTTGCTAGTCTGAGAATACCGTCCAGCGCTTTCATCTTACGAATCCGGCGATTCCGGCCGCCGAGCTTGTGGATGGTGCCATGTAGCCAACACCGTAATCTCCAGGCGACTTGGTGTTTAGACGCTCAACCAGAAACGCATCAATTTCTACCGCAGCTGCCTTCCCCAACATTTCCACGGAGAGGACCAGCCGATACAGGTTCTTCTTCCGTATCAAGATCCCTTGGAACCCTGCCAAGGGGCCGCATTTGACCCTTACCCAGTCGCCGCACTTTAAGAAGGGATGCGGCTCGACACGCAAAGTGCTTTCGACAGCTCGTCGGACCGCCTCCAACTCGATAGGGGGAATGGCCGCTGGCTGGCCCGCGGTTGACACCAGAGCATAGATCCCGGGTGTGGTAACAATGTCCAGCCGACGCTCGAGGCCCCCTCTGAGAAATACGTAGCAGGGAAACAGGGGCAACGAAACCACCTTGGTCCGGTCCTTCCAACGATGGGCAGCCCCGTAAAGCGGAAGAAAAACCTCGAATCCTTTGCTCGTGAGAATCTGGGCTACTGTCTTCTCATGTTGGTGGCGGGTGTAGATGGCGTACCACGGGGGCTGAGAGATTTGGCAGCTATCCGGCAAGCCGATCAGTTCATTAGGCATATAGCTCCGCCCTGTGACTTACACGAAACCTCCGGGTAAGCCGTCTTTTCTCAATCAGGAAACGCTATCTAGCCAGCTGAGATTCCCTATTGATTCATCCACGTGGCCGCAAAAGCAGCCCCTAACATGTTGGCTTCGTCTCCTGGGCCTTGGTGAAAGCTCCCTTCCCATAGCCGAAGAGTTCGCTTCCGAACAGAGTGCCCGCGATCGCAGGGCAACTGATGTCAACACAATCCCCGTTCGCCCATCGAGGCTGACGAAGGATGAAGCTGGCCGGAATTTCCTTACGGTACGGTTCTCGCTTTGTAGGAGCAGGGGCATATTCGCGTTCGCCGCTTCTTCCACACTCCTCTGGACGGTGCTCCTGGTTGAGGATCGACCAAAGATCACCTGCTTGGGTGGGATCTCCACCATCGATGGCGATTTGAGTGCCGCGAACGTTTCCATCATCCCTTCCGTAAGCCTAAGTCTGTTGCTGTAACTGCCCCGATTCGCAGTAGCGCCCGGACTCTTTTAGTCGCGGCGTCAACCTCGATCTGGTTTCGGAATCCAGCTAGACCCGGACGAAAAACCAAAACCGCCGCTTGTGACCGCAAAGCCACTTTGGTGGTCACCTAGAATAGCCTGCTCCACTCGAAGCACTAGCGCCTCGGCCCTGAGCCGCACGGCCGCCGCTGTACCGCGTAGTGGGGGAAGGAAAAACTCGATTTGGATCGCAGCTCGAGCAGGTGGACAGTTAGTTGTGACAATAAAAGCGCCTGATGAACTGATGTCACGGGTGACCCCTTCCCACTTAGAACTTTCTTGCATCGGTCCTTCCCAAAAAAACACTGCTCTTGCGCTGATTGGATAGCGATCTTCTCTTCTGCGCTCCACCTGTCCATGCTGCTGCTTCCCTCGGCTCGAGTCCGCCATTCGTTTCGCACCGTATTTTCGTCAGGCGAAACTACTCATTCGCTCAGTGCAGTACAAGAGGCACAAAGACATGTCGACTTTCGGGCGATTGGCCTGAGAGCCTTCGCGATATATTCAATTGGTCCATTCATGTCTCCTGCCTTTTCTAGATAGGTGACTCCAGGTTCTGCCCCGTTTATGTCATCCGGCTACCATACGTACCTGACCGTGGACTCTGAGTGGACCTTGAGTTGAGCTCCCTAGGTCATGTGACAAATGCCCTGGCACTGTCGAAGCAAAAATCACTGTTGCAGGCTATTGGTGTCGACTTGCAGGCGCGGTGGAAAGGGGGAGACTTTAATCATCGTTTCCTCGGCGGTCTAAATCCACTTCCCTGGGTCGTTGTTGGCGCGGCCGGCACGCTTTGCAAATAGATCCACAATATCGAGCTGTCTTCATTTTCCACAGGGGGGGCAAATTTTTTCTTGCAGTTTGGTCGCGCTCATTTAGAATGCCATCTCCCGGGATTGGCCTTCTTGAGGTAATCGTGTACGGGACTCACCAGGTTTTAACCGAGAGAATTCGTATCGGCGTCGTCGAATCGACCCGGATGAGCAGCCAGTTGATCGCCGAGACGCTTAAGCACCGGCGAAACAACTTCGATGTTCTGGCCTGGGCGGAGGACTCCTCGCGAGCATTTCATGAGCTACAGAACTTTAAGCCTCACGTGGCGGTGATCAGCGCGGAACTGCTGGATGGTCCGTTCAAAGGATTCGGCGTTCTCGCACAAATGCAAGCCTCCCAAACCAAGGCGGCAGCCATCATGTTGCTCAATTCGGATCAACGTGACCTCGTAATAGATGCCTTCCGTGGCGGAGCCAGAGGCGTCTTCTGCCGGGGTCAATCACTCGAAGCTCTGCCCAAGTGCATCCGGGCCGTTCACCAGGGGCAAATTTGGGCCAACAACCATCAGCTGGAGTTTCTCCTGCAATTAATAACGAATCAGAGGCCGCTGCAGCTGGGCAGACGAAGGCTGAGCACTCTGCTGACCCCACGGCAGCGTGAGGTCCTAGAGCTCGTAACCGAAGACATGAACAACCGTGAGATCGCTATCGAACTCGGCCTGACCGAGCATACCGTCAGGAATTACATTTTTCAGATTTTTGAGAAATTGGGCGTATCGACTCGCGTAGGGTTGGTTCTGTACGCCCTCAGCGAACCGGCGATCAATGAGAGGCCTCCCGCACCCTGATACCTGGAATTCCAAAATAAAACATAAAAATTATGTATCTGAATAGCTGAGGCGCTGCGTTTCCTAGTTGAGGCAATCGTTGAATCGGTTCCGCGGCGAAGGCAACGCTCGGTTTGCCCGCTTCCGGCGAGGTTGCGAAATCTTGCAAGAGGCCCAATCTTGGCAGCCGAGCCCAGCGACAAGCATGGAGGACAGAGGTCCCGCCCTCATAAACACATTAACGGGCCCTGCTGTTACAGTGCCGGGTCTGGCCCACTGACTTTAAAAATTTCACATCGACAGTCCCTTCTCCCGTGCAGTTTCATCCGCGGACTCGATATCTGAAGATGCGCACACGCGCATCAGCTGAAATCTGCGTTCTTTAAGAAATAGAGTACTAAGCCTCTCAGTACTGTTCGAGAAATTCATAACGGCTTGACAGTTCCGCAATCCTCGGTGTAGTCCTTCTGCTCGCATGTTTCCACAGATCGGGTTTGATCTCTGCTTGCATACAGTGAGCCGAGATTCCAAAATCCGCGTTTTATAAAAAGTAATCAGCCAGATTCTGAAGGTACATCAAATGCTGAGGGCGGCAAGAATAGGGGACCCTTCCATCAGGGTTATCATCGCCGACGCTAGCCGTATGCACTGTCAACTGATGGCCACAGCTTTGAGGCGCAGCCGATGTCGATTTGATGTGGTCTGCAGCGTAACCGAATCCCAAGAAGCTCTACGAGCATTGAAAGAGAAACAGCCTGACGTTGCCTTGATCGGTTCCAATTTGCGTGATGGGCCTCTTGCGGGCTTTAAGATCCTTCGAGAACTACAGGCGTCTCGCTCCGTGGTCAAGGCCATCATGCTGATCGATTCAGCTGAGCGCGATATCGTCATCGAGAGTTTTCGCCGGGGAGCTCACGGGGTTATTTCCCGAGATGAATTATTTGAGACTCTGTGCGAGTGCGTCCGGGCCGTGCACCAAGGACAAATCTGGGTTCGTGCTGAGGAATTACATTTCCTAGTTGAGGCCCTGGTCAAATCGATTCCGCCGCGAATCCTCGATGCCAAAGGTGTCGCACTGTTGACCAAACAAGAACAAGGAATCGCTCGACTCGTATCCGAAGGTCTGACCAACCGCGACATCGCCCGCCATCTGAGCCTGAGCGAAAACACAGTGCGTAACTATATGTTTCGAATTTTTGACAAGCTCGGAACGTCCAACCGGGTAGAGCTCGCGCTTTATGCATTTCATCAAAAAATGTGAGATGCCGTGGGATCGTTCTACTTATTCTTGGGGAAACATGAAGACTACGGGAACACGTTCATGCGGGCGTACTTGTCGTTGTCATCGCTTCCGTCGTGATTTAGACCCTTGGCATCGCTCCTGAAGAAGGCCACTCCAGGGAAGGAGACGCTGAAGAAGAACAGGGTGCGAGGAGAGAGTCAGAGCGTGGCTAGCATAGCGGTCGAGCCGGAAGGACTGGGAGAGCGCTCGGGCGGCCAGTCGGGGGATTTGCAAGGATTGTCTAATATGGCGGGCGCAGATTCGGAGAGCGTTGACGAATTACTCGAGGAAGGAAACGCGCTTGAGGCCGAATTAGTGAAGGGTGAAGCATTCGCCGGGGTGAAGTTGGCGATTAGCCGATCCTCCTAGAGACCAGCGATTTCTCGGCAGGCAGCACTTCCGGCACGGGGCGGGCGGCTGGAGCCCAGAATGCGCTCTCCGAGCGCAGCCATTCCACAGTTTCGTGGACGCCTTCTTTCATGGAAATCAGCGGAGGGCCGAGCGCGGCATATGTTGGCTCCATGGGCGTTATGTAGTCCTCCGTCATGCTGTGGAAACGCGAGCTGAAGATCGGGAAATGTCCGCCACACTTGACTACCATATCTCCGAATTTCGCCATGGCCAATAGTACCGGGCGTGGCACGACCCGAACCGGCTTACCCGTCAGTTCCAGCGAGAACGCATTCGTCCACTCGTAAATGTCGATCGGCGGGTCGCCGAGATAGTACGTTTTGCCGTTCAGACTTCCGTCTTCATGCGCGAGGATAGTGAGGATCTGGTCGACGATGTTGCCCACATACCCATAGCAGCGAGTCACCGGCGCTCCACCTGGATGCACATAGCGGCCCTGCTTGAGTACCCGCCAAAACTCTCTCGGATATCTCGGATGCCAGCGTCCCCAGATATTTGTGGGGCGGATAATCGACCACGAAACAGATAGATGGGCTCCACGGATTGCCTTCTCCGTTTCGACCTTGCTCTGCCCATAGATCGTGTGCGGACGGTAGTCCTCATCGCCATCCGGTGGTCGGCCTGGCCCTACCACATATTGACTGGAGGTGAAGACAACATTCTCAACAGATGAGGTCTTTCGGATCGCTGCAATCACATTTTGCGTTCCGACGTGGTTCGCCGCATAGTCGTCTACGGTGGCGCCGAACATATCCGTACGGCCCGCCAAGTTGACCACGTGAGTTGGCTGGAACTCAGCAAAAGACTGCTCCACCGTCCTCCGGTCCAATAGATCGCAACGTCGATACCTCACGGATTTCGAGACAAACTTGGGTGGAGCGATGTCAAGGTTTAGAGCCTCGTACCGGTCCCTCCGGTCAATCTCACTGATTAAATTTGTTCCGATGAAACCGCTACCGCCAGTGATTAGTAAACGTTTTTCCGTCATTTCACTCCTTCCATTGCACGCGCATCGTTCAACTTCAGACGAGCCCTGCAATGGGGGGAAATTGGCCAGCACTCAACTTGTGAAGGGACACCTCATAGGAGAAGCTCTCCGGCGCTTTCGGACTTTCGCGAAGAGAAGATAATGTAAAGGTATCCTCATCGAGAGTTCGCCGCCGGCTGAATAGGTCACTTTCGTCTGTTGACGAAATGTCGATAAAACACAGTCAGCAATACCCGAACTTGGAGCAGAAAAAGAGCTCGTGTCTAAATCGGGGATTTAGTCGTCCGATTGCTTGTTCCACCTGACTTTGGGCATAACTGGGGGCAATGTCGAAGAATCGAATACCTTTCTCGAAAGCGTTTTCTAAGAAATGCTTCAATGAGCTGGAAGAGAGCCCGCCATCGATCGACCGGAGCCTCGCCATGGCGAATCCGAGCGGGAAGATAGTTTAGTGGACCAATTCGTCGGCAATTAATCGGGTAGGAGTGTTAACTGTTCCGAAAAGCTCAGCGCAACTCGCGTATACCACACTGTCATCGAATTTATCCCGAACCTGTCTTTGACCTTCTTTACCCATGCGTAGCAGTGTGACTTTGTCTGTCATCAATTGAGCGAGGGTTCTCGCCAGATCCTCCTCATGGCCTGGATTAAAGAGTAGACCCGTCAAACCGTCTACGATCTGCTCTGGTATTCCTCCGCAGCGGCTCCCGACTACTGGCGTACCCGCAGCCATCGACTCCATAACGACTCGTCCGAAAGGCTCGGGGAGAACTGACGGCACGACGGTTATATCGAACGCCGCATAGATGTCTCTCACTTCTTCAATGTCGCCAGTAAAAAAGATTTTGTCTTCCAGATTTTTTTCCCGTATAAGTTCATGAAGCCGAACAAGATGATCCTCGTTGCCGGGCGAAACAGATCCAACCACGGCGTATCGCGCTTCCGGAAATCGATCTGAGAGGATTGCAGCCGCTTTGATCAATACCTCTTGACCTTTCCTCACCCACTTGATTCTACCGACAACGCCCACCAGAAATTCCGGATCGCCTACAGTTGATCGAAACCTTCGTGCTCTGTCGAGGTCTACAGTCATCGCCTCATTCCCCAAGCCGTTATATATTGTGGTGCACTTTTCCCTAAAGCATGGATCGAACTGATCCCGTACGGCATTCGATATGGTGATGATCCTGGTTGAGAGCAGCCATATATACTTCTGATAGACTCTCCAGATTCCTGGAAATTCCGAGAAGAACTCGCGAATATGCCAGAGATGTTTTCGGCCCGTTAGCCACGCGGCCAGAGCCGGGGCAGGTAGAACCGCTGTGTTGGTATGGACGACGTCGGCCTTCAAATGGATGATCAAGGCGCTGAGCCAGCAGATAGAATAAAGGTAATGAACGCAGAAGACCAACTTGCCCCAAAATGAGTCGAGTCCCCTTCGCTCGATCACTGCGAGCGATCGGAAAACATGTACGAACATCCCGTGTTCCTCAAGGAGATGGATGAGAGGACCGTCGGCTGACAGTACAACGTGCACCTGACAGCCCTCGCGCGAAAACCGCCTTAGCATCACGAGAAGGCTTCTACTCGCTCCGTAGATATCCGACGTGTTATGAATAGATAAAATAATCATGAGTCTGAATCAAGTGAATTCCTCACCAGTAGGCCTCCACTGGAGCACGCCGAAGATTTCAACGAAAAGAGAGTGGTCGTTCAAATCCACCAGGAGAACAGGCAGTGCCTGACTAAACGACCGCCGCCGAAGCCACGTATGAGTCGTTAGCCCAAACCGTCTTAATTAATTGAAGCTCTCCTCTGACGTGAATCCCAAGTGTCTATTTGGCCAAATTCTGGACAAAAATCTGACGCCTCATCTAACCTCTCATCATGTTAGAGGTGGGATGAGAGCTGAGTTTGTGGGGGAAAACTTACTGCTAGTCGCCCAATTACCTTTGATTACGTCAACTCCGCCGAGAAATGCTTGGAAAAGACGATGCCCTTAATTCCACGATCGACGTGTCCCGACGCCTCTGTTGGCAAATCGACGGCTTGCAGAAAATCTTGGTATGTTAACTCGATGCCTTGGCTTAGGGGTGTTTTCGGAACCCACCCAACTTCGAGTGCCCGGAAACGTCAAGCAGCTTGCGTTGAGTCCTTTGATTTCGTTAGTACAGATTTGGCTCTAAGGGGCAGCTTAGGTCCGCCGAAACGGTCGAGCTGATCTGGTATAACGGCCGATGGTATACAGCCTGATATCGAAATGAATGACATGAACTCACTCAGGGCCATTCACTCTAATTAGACTTCTTGTGCGCTACGATAAGCATGTTCTGGGAAAGAATAAAGTGCGTCTTACCAGTCTCGGCAGCAAGTAATAGGCGGGGCCCAAGAGTTCCAACCTCCCATATCAGCCTCCGTGCGGCGCTCTTAACTCCATGCGGAATAGGGGAGTCCTCATAAGCCGTGACCTTCCAAAAGCCGATCGTCGTCAACAGTTGACTGGCGGATACAGGTGTGAAGCTATGCTCGTGTGTGAGGTCCCCGTAACAAACTCTCATCCCGAAGATTCCCTCCGCATTCGGGACGTGGATGAGACACCTTCCACCCGGGCTCAGCACTCTAAAAATCTCATCAAGGACAGAAAATGCTTTGTCTCGGGTAAGGTGTTCGAGAATGTCCCAAAGGAAAATAACACCGACAGATCCACATGCTGCCTGCTGCAAATGATCCAGAAGATCGCCTTGAACTATGCCGTCAATCCCGAGTTCGCGGGCCAGAACGACCTGCTCTCGCGAAACGTCAACACCGCTGACGGAGGTGTTCCCATTCCTGCGCAAAACATCGACGAGAGCTCCGTGTCCGCAGCCTAAGTCAAGAATCGGCGTCTTTTTATCAACGGTAAAATAATTATGAATGATACGGTCTATATAGCGCCTGCGTTCCGCAAACTCCGAAGCCCGCGCTTGGCCACTCGAAACATATGAAGAGTAAAGACGATCCCTCCATAAATGCTGGTTCACGAAAACCTCCGTCCTTGACTTGTGCGAATTCTACCGTTGAACAAGGCTGTAGCAGCAGGATTTTAGACAATAACTGCGGCGCTTTGCCCTTAGCACCGATCTCGCCCTCCGCGCTTGGCTGAGATCGATGCCGAGTTATAGAAACGCTCTTGTGACCTGCTCCTCAACACCGACCACCCCTTGCTTTCGTCCATTTTGGACATATAGGTCTCCCGCACAATCAACGCTAATATGCCTGCGCTGCGGCGGACTCGAGAAGAGCAATATCTCGGGCCTTACAGGTATTGCCAATCTGCTCGTCGGTTCGCGCCATGACAAAGTTGCTAGGGTAAAGACCGCTGCTCTGGGTTCCGGGAACGAAAGGGAAGTTAGAGGTCGATTGCAAACCTGACGGATCTTGATCCCAGCCCGTACTGCAATGACGTGACGTGCAGCCAGACATCGCCCGCTCTCGGGCAGAGTTGCAGGAACTCAGGGCCGGCAAGTTTAAGTTTGTTCAATAGCGATGGGGGATAGATGCAGCCAGACAGGCCTGCGCTGCCGCCGCACTGCCGCGTTTCGGGCGTAACGCGGTCGCTTTTTGTTTTGGCGTTCTTAGAAACCTGAAGCAGACGCCTTGACAAGCAGCTTGGACGTGCTGAAACCCTCGATGTGAGGAATCAAGCAGACTCGCCCTCCCCAAGACCGGACTTCCGCTGCGCCAACTACTGTGTCCTCAGTGTAGTCGTCGCCCTTGACGAGAACGTCCGGTCGGACTTCGTGAATCATTTGAAGCGGAGTGCTTTCATCGAAAATCGCCACGGCATCGATCGCGGAAAGTGCCGCAAGCACTCTAGCGCGGTCGTTCTCGCCGACTATAGGCCGGGCCGGCCCTTTCAACCTCTTGACCGAATCATCCCCGTTGATGGCAATAATCAGCCGGTCGCCCTGCTGGCGAGCGCGTTCAAGCAGGTTGATATGACCTACGTGGAGCAGATCAAAACAGCCATTCGTAAAGACGATCCGTTGCCCCATCGCCCGCCACGCAGCTACCCGAGCGAGTAACCCGTCGCGTGTCAACACTTTTTCTCCCGCATCTCGATGAATGTCTTTTGCCAGAACCGCAGTCAATTCGTTCCGATTTACCGGCACGGTACCAACCTTGCTGACGACAATGCCTGCCGCAACGTTTGCAAGTTCAATCGCTGTCTCGATTTCAAGTCCACAGGAGAGACATAGGGCAAGAGTTGCAATAACCGTGTCACCGGCGCCGGAAACATCGAATACTTGCCGAGCGACTGCAGGCGCTCGGGTGCGCAGACCCTTTCGCACAACGGCGATTCCTCTTTCGCCCAGTGTGACGGTCAGGAAATCGAATCCATATTGCTCGACATATTCTTCACCGATGTTAAAAAGTTTCTCGAGATCACTTCCCGTGTAGCCCGTAGCGAGCGACAATTCTTGGAAGTTTGGACAAACCGTAGTTGCATTCCGGTATTTCTCGAATGTACGTGACTTCGGATCGACCAGCACTGGAATCCCAAGGGTTCGGGCATCGTCGATTACCACCCCACAGACACGATCACTCAAAGCCCCTTTGGCATAATCCGAAAGAATAACAGCCGAACAATCAGAGATTACATCTCGCGCCCGCTGAATTAGCTTTTCGTAAGCCGCCTCGGAAAGATCTCCCTTCCTCTCAAAATCGAGACGAAGCATCTGTTGGCTCCCGCACAAAATACGAAGCTTGGCGATGGTTGGAAAATCAGACACCGGCACAAGAGAGGCGTTGACACCGGCTGCGCTCAGTTCCTTGTTCAGCAGTTTCGCATCTTCGTCTTCGCCAACAAATCCGACGACTGTCGCTTTTGCACCTAAGCCCAGGAGATTCATGGCCACGTTCGCGGCACCACCTGGACGATGAGTGACGCGGGAGCTATGTACGATCGGGACCGGTGCTTCCGGCGAAATCCGCTCGACCGTGCCCCAGAGATACTTGTCAAGCATTACGTCACCGACGACAAGAACTTGCCGATTGTCCCAACGGTTCTCGACCAATTCCATGACACGGTGTAGCGGAATGCTCATTGCTGGACTCCTTGAATCTGGCCATCGCTGAAACAAACCGCAAGCTCCACCCAATCGCACAGCAAATGCCCAACGAGTATGTGAGCTTCCTGGATCCTTGCCGTATCCTTGGACGCTACCCTCAACGAGGCGTCACCAATTCCCGCCAACTCACCTTCGCCGCTTCCAGTGAGACACACGGTAAATGCGCCAATCTTCTTCGCTTCATTTATCGCGGCGCAAACATTTCGGCTATTACCGGAAGTCGATATTCCAACCAAGATGTCCCGGGGCGCGCATAAAGCCTCCACCTGACGGCGGAAGATCTCGTCGAATCCGTAATCGTTGCCAATTGCGGTCAGGATTGAGCTATCTGTCGTAAGTGCAATCGATGCGAGCCCGCGCCGGTCATGCCGAAATCGCCCAACGAATTCGGCGGCGAGATGCTGGCAGTCAGCAGCACTTCCCCCATTTCCACACCAGAGTACTTTGCCGCCGGCGAGAATTGTTTCAACCATGCGCCGTGCAATCGATTCTATACGGTCCCGCTGTTGCATTAGTTGCTGAACAACACTTATATGGTCTTCGATTGCTTGTCGTATAACCAAATCAGGATCAAGAGAGGGCGTATGTTCTCTTTGCGTACGCCAAACGAAAGCGGCGGAGACTCCATCGTGAGGGGATGTACTATCGGGCGTATTTCTCATTTCAGGCTCCTTGGCATCGCTACGATTAGGACCAGACGTAAATTCCTCAGGGGTGGGCCTGTGCCAAGGCTTGCTGAATACTTCACGTCTGCCACGCTGTTGCCCGAGTCTTACCAAGGAAATCTTCGACCCTACAGCCGAAAGTCGTTTTGAGATCGCAACGAAGCAACTGTGTGCTGGGAGTCCTGCCAAGAGATCCTTAGTCGATTTGGAAACCTTAGGTTCCCCTTATGTCTCCGGGACTGATTTCGCGTCGCAACAATCAGTTTGAACCAAACTCGAGTTGGGAAGGAGGCTGAACGCTCACGAGTTGAGCGAGAACCTCATCGACTGTAATTGACAGAATGCACTTTTTGTTTTGATCGATGCAGGTCTCAAGCTGGCAGTCCTCACAGTCAACGTGATGATAGAGAATTCGATGTTGGTTACCGTATGGGAACCAGATTCCGGGCAGCCTTCTTGCGCTGAAAACAGCTACGCAGGGCGTTCGGACAGCCGCAGCGAGATGCATCGGCCCTGAGTCATGGCCGAGAAATACAGTAGCTCTCATAAGCACGGCCGCGCTTTCGCGAGGTGTTAACATCCCGCATAAATTCACGATTGGATTCTTGGAACTGTCGCGCCAGCCTGCAGCAATAAGCTCACTTTGCTGAGATTCGACCGCTGCGCCGCAGATTGCCAGTGCGTACATCGGGTAGACCTCGGGAAGGCGGGCCAATAAGCTGCGCCAGTTAGTAAGCCCCCAGTCTTTTGCTTGAATCTTAGTTCCGCAACTGACAGCTATAAAGCGCCGGTTGCCAAGAGGTTTAAGAACTTCGGTCGCACGTGCGTGTTCGGCGGACGTAAGCTTGAGATCCCAGCTGGCCGGGTCGTCAAGGTGGGCATCACCAAGCACGCCTACATTTCGTGCCAAGCGTGAGCATTCATGCTCGAAAGTTGCGCCTAGTACATCACCAACTAAGCAGGGACCGAGGGCATTTGAACGTGAGAACTGCATGTCTTCCGTGACAGGGACTCCGATCAGGCGCGGAATGCCACAAATCCGAAAAAACGCAGCGTTCCGCCTCGCGTCAGAGATACCAGAGCTTGGGTTCAGATAAATTAACACCTGTGGACGCCACCGAACAATTTGCCACCAAAGCCTCAGCAACTGACATAGGCTGCGGGTTCGCAAAGTATAACGAAAGAAGCCATTCACCAATCCAGTATTTTCGAGAATGGATGAAGCCGGAGGCGCTTTTTCGTTCGGGGGAAAGCTTGTCAGCAATCGCCGTTCAGCATGCGGAAACGCCCGTGCAACAAGGTGGAAGGATGGTAGAGCAACAATCGTGTCTCCAAGGCTCCCGGTTCGGTAAATCAAAACCCTTTTCAGCGACTTGTCTGCGCGACTAAGATTGGGCGTCATAAACTCATGTTTTAGTTTGTGGTTGAGGGAACTTGAAATCTGAACCAATAATATCGCCTAATCGATCAGGGATCTCGGTGGCACGCCAGTTCATGCTTTGAAGATGCGCCTCTATATTATTAAGATTACGAAGAAGTTCACAGCCAAAAAGGCCTCCTCGAGCCATACCTATTGGACTACTGTCGTGTTACCGAAGTAGGTGACATACGGATGCTTTTCTTCGGGTTTCCTTGTTTCATGCTCGAGCTGAGTTCGTCGTAACGGATAGCATTGCTCGAAAGGCGGTTCGTGGAAATTCTGGAAACGAGCGGCTGCACAGATTTGGCGATGCTTTCGAGAATCGTTTTCTTGTGCCGATTTTTCATATTGTGACTCGCGCTGTTATCGTACGACCGTCTGTAGAGATTGATTTTTGCATGCCGAGCGTGGGTCATCGGGTTGGTGTCCCAGAAGTTCTGCGTACAGGATTTCCGCTTTTGCAGCGTGGCATGTCCAGGTATTTGTTCTCGCAAACTCCCAACCAGCGCGTGACATTGCATTCTTCTGCTCGGCGCACATCGAGGCAAATCGGTCAACGGCCGATGCCAGGCTGCAAACTACCTCGTCAGGCGTGGAAACCGGCACCTTGATACCGGCGTTCGCAGGCACCATGTCCCGGGCGCCATGCAGATCCAGAGTGATCACTGGCAGACCAAGCGCCATCGCCTCCAACAACTGGACGCCACAGGTCTCGCGCACGCTTGTAAACAGCAAAGCGTCGTGTCCTAGGTATGCCGTTCTAACTTCTGCCAACGTGAGACGTCTTCCTGACCAATGTACGCGGCCAGTCAGTCCCCGTTCCGCGATCATGTGCTGCACCTGATCCTCGGCTAGCCCATTCCCAACAATGGTCAGGGTCGCCGCATGTCGCACTTTGGCGAGCGCGTCAAGAGCCAGGGGCAGCGCCTTGCGCGGCAACATTGTTGCTACCCAGAGGAGACGAACAGGAGAGGATTCCGTGGCGAAGACGCGTGGCCCTGAAGCCAAGTATTCCTTCGGAACTCCGACGTCGAACTCTAGGCTCACGTCTGATCGGGTCAACTCTCTTACAAGTGCCAGCGTATCGCTGTTCGCAGCATAGATCGTGCTCATCTTCCCGAGCCATCGCCGGTGAAAAGGGGAGTAGCGAAGTGCCTTCGTCAAAAGAGTACGGCGCACCTCGGACCTTCTGCTGGAGCCGAAGTACGAGAGCATACTGGGAGGCGCTGTTTGGCCTCCCCCAACAGGTCCAAAAACAGTCGGTACACCTAAACGCCACAGCTGAGTTGGTACGTGAATGCTAGTGTAGGTGACGTGGTGTACGACATCGAAACGTCGCTGGCGGTGAAGAGTCTTCGCCACTCTTACGGCAAGCCACTGCCAGAGCGCATAATGCATGCCGGTGCCAGGTTTGAATATTGTGGTTGGCACCGTGACATACTCGAAAGTGATATTGGGATTCAGATGATCGGGCTGGTAGACTTCAATCCGCTCACGACACTCGCCGCGGGTTAGGACAGTAACGTTGATGCCACGTTCTGCGAGGTGCATCGCCCAGTTCCAGCCATAGCTAGGCTCAGAACCTGATTCCGGCATGCACGCGTAGGCTGAGAGCAGAACATTCATTCGAAGCGCCTTCCATCTCGTTTACGTTTTTCAGATTTGCAGCGCATCCGGTTTCGACGGCGATCCCTGTCTCAATGTGCCTATTCCGTCGCCATCTGATCAGCGTTCTACATTCTTATCCAGTGCTGCGGTATCATGTCCTCATTCGTTTTGTTCACGAACCATCGCTTTGGGGCTACAACTACTTTCTCTGGATTTGCATTGAGCCATGCACCCCACCAGGAAAATGTGCTATTCGCAATGATGTTATGGCGACACAGGCTCATGAGTTGCAAATGGTGGCTTGCTTTGGGACCGGCGCTCGCTTGATCCACAAAAATTGTCGGAAATGAGAGTTTCAACCTTGCCTTGCACCATTCAATATCATCGGAAAAAACAAAAAACGTTGGGACCCCTATTCCATTGCTCCTGCTGCGCTCATTCATATAGGCCGCTGCTTTTTCGTAATAAGAAAGGTCGGTTTGTCCCACCACATGTTCCACATGCTTGAGCGCTGCATAGTCTCCGCGGCGAATGTGAAGCGAAATCGAATTGGATGATCGAATTTGCCAACCAATTTCTTTCGCCTCACCTTCAAGGGGATGCTTAAATTGAAACGCTTTTCGCAACTCCTTGCCAACATCGGCAAAGTATCTTTCCGAATGCCAGTAGCCAACTAGGAACAGATCCCCGCGCTGCTCAAGGATGCGTGAGTCAAATGTACGACTTTTCTCGCGTATTATTTTTTCCGCACCTACCAGTACCCGCGTCCCCATTCGCATGAAGTCAATCCCTAACCAAAACCCCGGAACGGGAACTTTGTGAGCGGCCTGAGACAGATTCGTAAGACACGGAGTACCGTTCATCGTAAAGATATCAAGATCAAAATGGCGATATGTATATTTCCTCCTCGGAAGGCGGTCCCGTAAGTACACCGCATCCAGCTTTACCGAAGTCCCGTTGGCTTGCGCCAGGGCTACTCCCAGCGCGTACTGGAACATTTGATTTCCCAGACCTCCACGAAGCAATACCGTCACCATCTTATTTTCTTTGTGCCTATCCTCGAACGTAATTTTATAAATCAGCCAGCAGACACGCCATTGAAGGTTGGGGGAGGCATCCCTATATTGGAATGGATCTATAATGCAGGTGTTCCAGCCAAAGGTAGAGTGAGGGCAAACTGAGAAGCTTGCCTGGTTTCCCGCACTCGCCTGCTGTTTATACCTATCCAGATTTTCACTTTTTCGCGTCCTCGCTATGTAGCAGGCGCGCTTTACCACCACCGTACGAATAGAACATATTTAACTGCTGCGGCGAATTTACATCTCGCGTCGCTAGCGATAAGGTCGTCGCGCCTTGGCCTTCGATTATCCAGTTGGGCTGTCCACGCCCTGGCAGGTCGACCTGGGTCCAGCCGGTTGCAAACAGACTCGAGTCCGTGAGATAGATACTTGCGGTTCCTCCCGTGATCGGACCCACGTTCTGGTAAAAGAAAAACCCAAAGACTTCAGCCTGAGCCCGGCCAATCAAAACGATAGACGGCGTACTTTGCTCAGTCTTGTATCCGAGAATCCAAATCTGGCAGCCATAGCAATTGAACTTGTTTGCCTTCCTTTGTTCGAGGTTCAGCTGTCGCCCCCAGATGCGCTGGGAAGGATAAAAGTTGATGGCAATGCTTCCGTCTGCCCCGTTGCTCAAATTCGAATCCTCTATATACAAATCGCCGGCACCCTCCTGCGCGCTGTAGCTGTAGAGGGTCGTATCTCTCACAACGATTGATCGACTGCCGGTGTGCACGATTTGACATGATTTGTAGAGACAGCCATCGATAATCAGCGGCTGAGGGGATGAACCGGCGATCGTGAGAACGATTTGCAGGGAATCGTTTGGAAACTTAGACTGGTAAAACTCCAGGTGGTTAACCGTATCGGGAACTGTTATCTGCTTGGTTCCCGTCGCGGAATAGATTCCGGCAGGCGCGTAAACCGTGGCAGACGCCGAGTTTAGGATCTGAGCAGGCCAGGTACTTACAATATTGCTTAGCTGAGTCCACTGGCTAACTGGCGGATCTTTAGGAGCCGGTGTCTCCTGCACAGCGAGGTGCAGAGAATCGGGAGGGTGTGCGGAGTTGAATAGGCTCTGCGCTGAGCCCGTCCAGGCCTGTTCAATATTTCCTGTGCGTATCACTGCTGTACCCGTCCCGGTGTCAACTTCAGTGGGACTATAACCGGTAGAGATGAGATTCTTCAGATACAGTTCGCAGCCCTTGTCTACGACTATTCCTGTCGTGGTCGATCCACCGTTGAGGATCTCTGAATCCAAAACTGAGACGTTTGCTATCACGGAGCCGTAAACATGGAGAGCCTGGACCGCGTTGTCGCTTAGCCAATGACGAATGCTCGTTTTGATGAAGCGATTATCCAGGACGGTTGTCGTCTGCGCTTCGGTGGTGAAGTTCTCAAAGGTGATGCTGTACTCTCCTCGACCCGCGGAATATGCCATTTTGCAGCCGTAGACAGCGACATTCTTGAAGAGCATCGGTCCCGGATATTCTCGATTGAAGTTAATTGCGTATGGGCAACGCGAGTCATCCGCCCAGATCTGAACGTTTCGAACAGCTCCGGAATTATTCTGGATCGTCGTAAAAGGAATCGCGTCCGGATTCCCTGGTCCAATATTAAGACCCAGGTTGTAGATGTATTCACGGAAGTTCTCGTTCTTCATAACGCTCTGGGGGCTGAAAAACTGAGTGGCCGTTCCAGTATTGAAAGCAGGGGAATTTGGCAGTAGGCGGATATACGAACTTTGCGGTCCCGACCCCCACAAAGTCCAGTTGTTGCCATAGATTGTTAGCGGCTGGCTGGTCGCATAGCATCCGGGAGGGAAATAAAGGTAAAGCGGAGTCATACCACCATTCGTCGTGGCACTTGTACGTGCTCCATTTTGAGAGAGCAGTAGCTCGAAGGCTTTCGAGTTATCGGTCACACAGTCGCCCACGAGATTCGCCTTGGAATTGTTTGTGGCGTCGATGGCTGAGTGTCCCGTCGGCCCGAGGAAGAAGCCCGGTGGATAGGTAATCATGTTGGTAAGCTGCGCGCCGATCGCATCAGCAGGGATGATCGTCAATGTCCCATTTACAAGCCGCAGACTATCTCGTGGATCCACGGTTTTTAGCGAACCTTGTGAAATGATGATCGGGTAGTTTCCCGCCGGGGATGACGAGGTCGCCAAGGTGCTTCGAGCAGGCTCACCACTGAAATTAGTGGCATAGCTACCCGAATAGGCTGAGATATTGAAGATGAGAGGAGGTACTGGATCTCCGACGTGCATGGTCAAATGAGGAGCCGTGACCGTATAGGTCGAGGCCATCACTTGAAGAGGCAGTAGAAACGGTAGAATGTAGCAAAGCCTTCTCATCAACGGCCCAGTTGAAACTGAGGGCACTCGATGTTCTCTGTTTCCGATCTGCGGCGAATCTGTCGAACTCGTAGCCAGAACGCGAGGCCGATGACGCTCTGAAATATGAGCTGTAACGCACACATACCCAAAAGAACTCCGTTCAAACCAAGCCTACGGGCAAAGGGGCCCGCCAGCGCTGCGGAGAACGCAATCATTGCCGGGTAAGCCCAAAAGATAGGCGCTGTGTATTCCAGCGCCTGCAATCCAGCGCGCAATGGCCCCGAGATGAAAATCAACAGATACAGAAGCGCATACATGCGCAGCACGGAAGTGTCCGACGAGTACTTTGTCCCATAGCATAGCCGCAGCCAGAGCGAAGGAAAGCTGGCCACAATTGTGGTGAAAGCAAGCGTCACACCGCCCCACTGCACAAGAATCTTCTTGATGTACCGGAACATACCGTCTATGCCCTCGAGGCGAACCAGTCTTGCGGCCTGTGCCGGCACAACATTTTCCAACCCCAGAAACCAGACATGCGCAACCCCCAGAATATTGCCCACTGCTCGAAGAATCCCCGACGCGGCGGCTCCGTAATATACCGGTGCCGCCATGGCAAAAAGATTCCCCGCTCCCCACTGCATAAAGGCCGTTGGGGCTAGCCAGCGAGATATGCCCCAGTGCCTCAAAAAGATCTTTCGGACCGAATGCGCGTCGAGGGTGATCGGTTCGTACCAGGGCATACAGGCAACAAATCCGGCGAAGGACGTGGCGGCAATGATCCAGAGCACCTTGGACAGGTTCGCGCTGTGGGTATGCAAGATCCATAAAATGATCGGCAGTTGGGATAAATAGCTCACCACATCTGTAGCAAGGGCCCGCTTACTCTGACCGGTGCAGAAGAAGTAGCGGCGGAGGAACTCCTGCAGGAGGTAAGCAAGTGTTACCGCGCTCAGCGGAAAGTCAAGGTTTCCAACATTCCACTGCGGGAAATACATCGTGGAGAGCCTCACGGAGATAAACATGATCAGTGCAGCCAGGAGCGCGAAGGCAATTTCCTGAAGAATGACCGAGCCGTAGTACGACGGTCGCCCTTCCGGCTCCTGCTTTGGTCCGACGCTCATCATGGGCGTCACAACTAAGGCATATTGGAGGCTGTTCGCGAATAATACGGCGAGCCACGCAAGCGCGAACACACCGAATTCTTTGATCCCGAAAGCGCGCGCCAGGAGAACATTTGTGATGAAGTTCGCGCCGCTAACAAGCCCCTGATCAAATAGAGCTGCAGTAGTCCGACCGTCGCCAAACCTTTGGAGATATCTAGCCAGGAAGCTTTGTTGCAGTTCGATTTGTTGAATCGTCAACGGCACCTGTTTATCTCGCCATCGAGAGGGCAGCGCCACGCTGCGACCCTCCTCAAATTCGATGCAGCCCGGAGAAACGAATCCGATTGGGCTTCTTGATTCTGACAATTCTTCAATGGATTTCATCTGCGTGCTACAAGTAGTCTTCAGCCTGCCGCGTTAGGGGTTGCGGCACATGCAGCGAAGATCTTGCGCCCAAGGGCTCTTCAAACGGAAAAGCCTTGAACAGTCGAGTTCAAAGTTGCGTTAGTCGTTTGCCTAACCACACGAAACTCCCTTACTTTCTCTGCCGCCCCAGCGAGGACACCGATACAACATAGTATGAAGATGCCCCCGGTGGTACCACGAAAGGCCATGCCAAGTTCCCCGCCAGTCAACGTTTGCGACGCAAATTGAATGAAGAGGATAAAAAGAAAAAGCTGATAGGGTCCTTTGCCTGCCTCGCGGATTGACGTCCAAAAAGTATGGCCATAGATGCAAAGGACTAAGACCAGCGCAATCGCTCCGCCGTCGAGGGTCACTTGGATAAACTCATTGTGAGCGTGCGGTGGAATCCAATGACCGAACCTCCAGTGGTCCCGAATCGCGTTCCTCGCTCCGATACTGTAGCCATAGCCAAGCATGGGTCGCAGACGAATGGCCTCCAAGCTTGCCTCCCACACGCGAGTTCGGTCATCGAGTGATGAGAGCGTTTGAGCACTCTGTCCCCGACTGATAAAATTCGTCACGCTGTTACCAAACGAGACACCAATCAGCAATGCTAGAGCTGTCACACCGATCATCCCCCACCTTATCGCCGGCCTTCGGGAAAGTACGATCACATATAGAAAAAACGCCAGAAGAAAGCCTGCTTGCTGAGTTCGTGCACCGGTGAGAACAATCGTCAGTAGGGCCAAAAGACAGGCTGTCCACTTGCGCGGTCCTCGAGTAAAGAAAAACAGCGCATAAAAGAATGCCATGCTCCCAACAAGCGCAACATGGCCGGGAGGAATGAGTTGACCACCCAATCGCCCGACCGCGGCAGGACCATCCTCTTCCGATCCGCCGTAGACTTGAGCCGGAATGATCGGAAGGATGATCCACACCAGGGCAACCCAAATCCAACTAGAGCGGCCGATTAGTTCGACAACAAGCTCTGCTGACCGTGTGGGTGGCGTGCGCGAATAGAGCGCAACTATCAACACAAAGGCTATAACCCATTGACCTATTCGGAACAACGGCAGGAACAATGCCATCGTTGAGGGTGGCGTAAGTCGGCTCGTCGGTTCGAACGCTGTTGCCAATATGAGTTCCAACAGCAAGGCGATCCATAGGCCCAAATCAAAATGAATCTTTCGAACCTCTAGTGGTTGCCGTTCAAGCAGAAACATCACCACAAGCAAATACCCGGTGATGACGGCCTGAGCTACGGTGCATATTGAGGTTAGGTTTATCGGATTGAGTACGCGTCCCGTTTGGTCGAAGTGAACGAAATTCGGAATACCTACGATGTACGCCATCGTGGTCCAATAAAGCAGCGGATACTGTCGCTGCGTCGAGGCGACCCAGCCCTTTGTCATAAGGAATTATTCTCTTCTCTGTCTTGCGATTGCACCACGATTACTGCCTTCGTAAAGTAAAGTGGATAAAAGAAGGTGCTGATTCAGATCAGGGCGTCTAACGTGGCAACCTGCAGCGCTGAGTTACTCCGTGTACCGAGCGTTTGCCGACACATACAGCCAAGGGTCCGGCTTGGCTGGCGTGAGCCCAGACCGGCACGATCAACACATTTCCCCCAAGCACCTAATCCCGTAGAACACCACGACGTGAGAAAGTCCCGTATGCCCAGTCTAAGTGTGGGTGCTTGTTCTAGCTTCAGTCAGAACGGCCCATCAGTGGTAAATGACCGCAGCTGCGACAGCGGTATTCGTGAGGCCTGCACCAAGGGCTACCTTCACCTTACTGATCGGCACGTAGATGACGTCCTCAGCCTGAAGGCGAAGTGGAGCTACATTCCCCTTAACCATATCACGGTACCGGATAGGGATTTCCTCAACCTGCCCGTCATCCTTTTTTCTAATCAAGCGCATGGAGCCGACGGCCGCTGGCATAGTAGTTCCATAAGCGAGCGAGAGCGCCTCGGTTACGTTCAGGTCTCCGTCCTCTTGCATGAGATACCCTCCAGGCCGAGCGACCGCGCCGAGCACGTAGACGATACCGGCCCTTTTTACCGTGACAGTTTCCCCAGGAAGTACGACGGTATCACTGAGAATTTGATTATCGACGCTTCGCGAGTAATGAATCACCGCGGTCCTTGGCGTGACACCCTCCTCGTGCCGGATTTCGATCGACTTGCCGGCATATTCTGTCTCTCCACCGGCCATTGCAATGACATCGTCGAGATGCCGGGGAGCCAGCATCTGGATTCGGCCAGGGGAGTGAACCTCTCCAAGTACTGTAATGTCGTGTCCTGCGTACTCCTCAACATTGAGGTTGACCTGGGGATCGGTGAGGATCATGCCGTCGCGTAGCGCTGCGGCGATTTTTGTCGCAGCTTCAACTAGTGTCATATCGCTTACGTGGATGCTGCCAACCATCGGTATGTTGACGTTCCCAACGGAGTCAATCCGTAGGTAAATGGAGTATTCAGGCGTATCAAAGACGTCCATACTCAAAAGGAAACCTGGCGCTAGCTGAAGCTTGGAGAAATCTTCTGGTATGGCGGCCAGGGTGCTAGGTCTATGTCTAAGGGGTGGAATGTCGTTACCAGAAACATTTGGCGGCGTGTCGAACGTGCTCGCGCCACCAACCTTTGGCGGCTGAAGATATTGAGCAGCAACGCCCACTTCAAATATCGCACCCAAACAAAGTATCACGCCGACACGCGTGGCGAAACTTTTTGCGCGAAGCTTGTGTGTTGCTAGCAATTTGACCTCCCTTCATTGCGCGAGTAACCGTAGCTGTAAAACCCGTCTATGGTCGGGTGACGCACGTCGTTGAGAATTAATCCGAGAGCGGGAGCATGGGTCCGCTGGATGGCCTGTACAAGGGCTGAGAGTACCGTGCGAGTTGTACTTCTGGAACGCACTACGGCGGTAATGGCACTCACTTTGGTGGCAATGATCGAGGCATCGGCCACCGCAAGCATGGGGGGGCTGTCAATTAAGACATAATCGTACAACCTTGACAATTTCCAGAGGATGGAGTCAAACGCGGGAGACCCGAAGAGTTCGGTGGGCAGCTCGGGCTGTTCACCCGCAGGGAGTATGAAAAGCGTAGGTATAGATGAGTGCTGGACGATTCCGGAGATCTCGGTTGAGGCAGAATTGCAGCAAGCTTCACTCAGACCCGGAGTAAGTGCAGTGGAAAACAGCCTGTGCAGGTCTGGATTGCGGAGATCGCCGTCTATTAAAAGAACGCGGGCTCCCTGTTGGGCAAATGCTACGCCGAGATTGTAGGTGACGGTGGACTTACCCGCACCTCCCAAAGCGCTGGTAACCAACAGGGTTCGGCATCGTGTCGGAGAGATTGCTTCGTGCGGTTCGTTCTTCCAGAAGAAGACGGGAACGCCTGTAGCGGCGATGGCGGCGGCGGTGTGTTCTTGCTCGAAGAAAGTGTTGCAATTTGTCCAGCGTGCATCGGCTAAATTGATCGATGTTCGAAGCGCCCGAAAGGCTTCCGAAAAGGGCGAGCGAGGGGCCACTATCATCTGACTTGCGCCTAGGGCCATTTGTCCTAAAAGCGGTGGCTGGAGCCTCGGGATGTAGCCAAGCATGGTAAGGCCCTGAATCTCGCCCAGATCCTGCGGTGTTCGCACTGTTTCGTCGAGACTTTCTTGAAGGAATGCTGCAGATACGCCGAAGAAAATTACCATGGCTGCCATCATCCCAAAAAACACATTCGGTTTAGGCATGTTTGGTAACGCGGTGGGAATCGCCTCGGCGACGATATCGATGCGCGTGGCGCGAGTCCCCGACGCCAGGGTAGCCGTTTGCAGCTTTGAATATAACCCATCATAAAGAGCCCGATTTGAGAATGCCTCCTGCGCTAGCAACTGGAGCTTCACACTTTTGTCTGCCATCACATTTGCGGCAGTCTGTTGCTTTGTGAATTGGCTGCGAATCGCATCTTCATTCTGCTTCGCGTAGAGATAACTGTTTTCTGCTCGCTGACGTATCCTTTCCATCTCAGCTTGCATTTGCTGCTTCACCGCATCGATCTGCTGTTGTAGTTGAATTCGGCGTGGATTATTCGAACCGTACTTCACTATAAAACCGGCGAGTTGGCGGTCTAAATCGGCTTCCTGGGCACGAAGCGAACTAACTAAGTTTATACCTTCAGGGGTAATTGAGTTCGATCCGCCGCCATTTGCACTGGACACGCTCATCGGCCCAAATCCGAGCACGACCTCGGGATCCTGAGACTTGACGAGATCATAGACTGCTCCGGCGGAGAGGCGATTTGCCTCAGCCGTAGTCAACTCCTGATTCAGGTTGAAAAGGCGCTCGGTGACCGTATTCTGTGGAGTCACGGAAACAGTGCTCGTGCCGTTACCATTCGATGATCCCGTCAGCTCGATGCCTGCAAGTCCCGTGTTCCGCTCATAATCGGCAAGGCTCTGTTCGGACTGCTCTACTTGTTTCTTGAGATCCCCGAGTTCGTGCTGAAGCCAGTCTGTGGACTTTTCTATGGAGCGCTGGCGGCGCGCGAGAGTATCATCTACGAATGTTCTTGCCAGGGTATTTGTAATATTTGCGGACAGAATTGGATCTGAGCTTTTGAAACTGATGGTAATCAGACGTGTATCTGATGGTGAGTCCACCTTCAAGCGACGACTAAAGAGATCCAACACCTTGTCACGCGTGCGGGGCGCATCGTCGAGCGGCTTATCCTTCTCCGCCGAATCGATGGCTTTCTTGAACGACGGTTTGTTGATCAAGTTGAGCTTCTTGATCACGGCTAGCGCGAGACTTTCGTCGGTTTGCAAGATGCTGACGTCGGTTTGAGCTTCGTTCTTGATATCGTCCGAAGTCAGCGCAGGTCCGTTTGAATTTGCGGCGTCATGATCGCTGGGATCGTTTTTGTTGATCTCGATAATCGTCGTCGCCGAGTACGCCTCAATCAGGAAATATACGGCGGTCCCGAGTACGAACACAACCGCAGCTGTAATCGCCGCAGTTTTCCACCGCTGACGAAGAACACGGAGCAGTCCAGATAGCGTCTGGTACTGAGAGGGAGCATTTGTGGCCGTCCTGTCAAGCACGAATGCATCCTGCGTGGAAATATACCTCTGGTTGGTTGGAATTAAATTCTGCTCGGCTTCATTCATTGCTCGCCTCCATGACTTTGTAACTCATCCGCACCTTATGGCTTATCTCAGACACCGAGCTCACAAAATGCCCATCGATCGCGATCCCGCCTTAGTTCTTGCTTACCTAAACGAACACCTGACATGCAGTAAAAATACACGCGTCCTGCGTGTCATACGTTTCCTCGTACTCGATGGAAGAGATTCCCCGGCGAACTTGGTAGCTAACATCTATCGTGTGTAATGTGAACCAAATCCTTCGCGGTTCCGGCGAAGCCTGGTGCATTTACCTGATTGATCCAGCCAATACTTGCATTAGGATCAGTCCGATGAAACGAGGGTTATGTTTGAAATAGCGTTTTGCTAACCGCTGTGGCTCGCAGGCCAAGCGGAAAACCCACTCAAGTCCATTGCGCATCACCCAGCGGGGAGCTTGGGGTTGGGTACCAGCAAGAAAGTCAAAGGCCGCCCCGACGCCAAGCATAACGGCAGGTACCTTGCCCAAGTGATCCGTGATCCAGATCTCCTGCTTAGGGCAGCCGAGACCAACAAAGAGCAGTTGCGACCCTGAGGAAACAATCCGATCAACGACGGCAATGTCTTCTTCGGGAGTAAGAACACGAAAAGGCGGACTCTCGCTGAAGACGATTCTAAGATTCGGATGTCGACGACGTGCGAAATCGATCAGTAAAACGAGCGCTTTTTGACTGCCTCCATAGAAGCCGACAGAAAGTCCAGCCCTTTCGGCAGCGGCAAGCACAGCAACCGTTGCGGCGGGTCCGTAGACACGCTCGGCGTCCGCTTCGCCTAGCGCACGTAGCGCCCATACAAGCGGCATACCGTCGGGAAATACCATATCGGCGTTGTTGAGCCGCCGGCGAAAAGATGGATCGTCGAAAGCTTCCATGATTACATGCACATTGGCGAAGAAGAGAGCACGAGATCGGCGCTCTCGTCCCCAAAGGACACAGTTCCGTACCGTCTCATCGTAGCTACTGACGGCAACATTGACTCCGAGGATGGACCGCCTGTTAGAGACTTTGTACTCAGTCTTTGTACTGATAAACATTGTGCCCATGACCCCTAACGAGGTCGTCTCGTTCTACTGCCTTTAAATCCGCTTCCATCATTTCTTCAACCAAATCGCGGAAGGTTACCTTCGGGGCCCATGCAAGCAATTCGCGTGCATAGCTTGGATCGCCTAGCAATGTGTCGACCTCCGTCGGGCGGAAGTAGCGAGGATCGACTTCCACGACGCACTGACCATCTTGGTCATATCCTTTCTCATCTTTTCCAGTCCCGTGCCATGTAATTATAATTCCCATCTTGGCAGCTGCAGTTTCCACGAATTCCCGAACACTATGTTGTTGCCCAGTGGCGATAACGAAATCCCTAGGTTTCTCCTGCTGTAACATTAGCCACATCATTCGCACGTAGTCTCGTGCATGACCCCAGTCGCGGAGAGCGTTTAGATTTCCCATGTACAACCGCTCTTGAAGCCCCAATTTGATGCGCGCCAGAGCGCGGGTGATTTTTTTCGTCACGAATGTTTCGCCCCGTACAGGGGACTCATGATTGAACAGAATTCCATTACATGCGTACAATCCATACGCTTCGCGATAATTGATCGTTATCCAATACGCGTAAAGCTTTGCTATCGCATAGGGTGAACGGGGATAGAAAGGGGTATCTTCGTTCTGGGGAATTTCTTGAACCATGCCATATAGTTCGGACGTGGCCGCTTGGTAGAAGCGGGTGTGCTCCTGTAAGTTGGCGATCCGAATTGCTTCCAGCAGACGAAGCGCGCCTAAAGCATCTACGTTTGCAGTATATTCGGGTTGCTCAAACGATACTGCGACGTGACTTTGAGCGGCGAGGTTATAGATTTCGTCTGGACGAATCTGTTGCACTACCCGAATAAGATTCGCAGCATCTGTCATGTCTCCATAATGGAGGATAAGTTGCGGCGACGTATTGTGTAAATCATGATACAAGTGATCGATACGATCTGTATTAATGAGCGAAGTACGTCGCTTAATCCCGTGGACTTGATAACCCCGGTCAATTAAAAATTCAGCCAGATAAGATCCGTCTTGTCCAGTTATGCCCGTGATCAACGCTTTTTTCATATGTCTAGTCCGATTTGTTTTGTCAAGGATTCCTTGCAAAAAGCCTGGTTTGTGGCAGCACGCCCTTCTCGCAATTATGCGGCCCCCGAACCCTTCAACACTGCCGAGACAGTCCTCGCCAGAATTTTCATGTCAAGCCATAGCGACCACTCATCCAGATACTGCAAGTCCAGTTTCATCCACTGTTCAAAAGGAATTGAACTGCGACCGCTTACTTGCCACAGACACGTGATGCCCGGCCGTACACTAAAGCGACGCCGCTGCCAGTCTTCGCTAAATCCTTCGTAATCTCGAACCGGCAGAGGTCGCGGCCCCACGAGGCTCATGTCGCCTTTGAGAACATTGAAAAGCTGTGGCAATTCGTCGATACTGGTTCGCCGCAGGACCTTTCCGATCGATGTAATTCGTGGGTCCTTCCTAATCTTAAAAACAGGACCAGAAACCTCATTATGTTCCTCCAGTTTGGCCAACATCTTCTCTGCGTTTGGAACCATGGTCCGGAATTTCAAGATCATGAACCTCCGCTTGTTCAGACCTAAGCGCTCTTGCCGAAAAAATATCGGTCCGTCCGACGAGATCGCGATTAGCAATGCGACAATCACGCACACAGGAGCAAATAAAAATAAGAGGATAACGGAAAATGCTGAATCTATGATTCGCTTGACCACTAGGGGCCACCATTCGCGAACCCCCGTGTACGTGGCTACTGAATGATCGCCGTCAAATTCATCCGGGCTTGATCGTGATTTCTTCAGATCAAAGATATCCCCGTCAAATCTCATGATGATGCCGTGTTGCTCGCATAAGGCAGCGGCCTTTAAGGCATCCTCATAAGATGACCGCAAAGGAAGGTACATCGCGACTTCATCGACCACATTGCAGCGCAGAAATTCAGCCAAGCCCGCGTGATCAGACACAAGGGAGAAGCCCATCTGCTTGAATTCGGCCATCCTTTGCCAATCACCATCTACAAATCCCAAGAGTCGGTAACCTAGATCCGGTTTCTGCTGAATTCTGCGGGCAAACTCAATCGCTCTTGAATTGGTACCGACAATCAGCATGTAGCGAAGATTCCGACCGCGCCTGCGAAGGCTGGCCAGCATAGGGCGTACCAGGAGTCGCGACATTATCAAGAAAAGCGTGCTCATGAACCAGAAAGACGCTAGAAAACGTGGCGTGATCATCTTCATTCTTATCAACTCGCTAAGCACAGCCAAAAGGGCGCTCACAATCGTAGTCGCCTTGAACACATCCATTATTTCCACGTGCCTTGCAGTTAATCGCTTCGACTTGTATAGACCGCACAATGAAAAGATCACGTGCCATGTCAGAAGAACGGAACCAAAAGTGAAACAATTTGATAATTTAACCCGGATAGAAAGGAACTGTTCGAGACTAATACCATTATCCCATTTGACGACCAGTATGGTCGCCAGCCCAAACGATAAAACCATCAGGGAAACGTCGAATAACTTGAGCCCACTCAATAGGAAACGACGCTTGGCGTCATTCATTTGGACTGCCCCAATCCAATGAATTCTCGTATACCATCTTTGAGGTTAATGCGCGCGAGGAAGATTTATCCATGGTGAATCACTTTTCGCAAATCACTTTTCAGCTCTACGGTTTGTTGTAAAGCGAATCTGGTATTGGGAACATACGCTAGTTCAGCACTGCACCGAGCACATGGATTTGGGCTGCACGCAAGTTCTCTATCACCTTGAGGGCTGCTTCTTTTCGAGTCGTGTTCGCTTCCAAAACGATCACCAAACCATCCGTAAGCCTTCCGAGAGCTGTGGCGTCCGCGTACCGAGTCAGCGAGGGTGCATCAATCAGTAGATAGTCAAACTCCTTTCGTAGCTCAACGAAGCGAGCCGCAATTTGGTCACTATTTAGAAGATTGGGGGAATCCGGGGTGAGCGAGCCACACGAAAGCAACCAAACATTATCACTTTGGAGTGGTCTCGCGAATGACCGAATAGGGCCCTCCTTCAGCAAGGAGTCAGTCAAGCCATAATGATTGGTTGTTCCTAGCAGACCTGGAAGCGACGCCGATCTAAAATTAGCGTCCACTAGGCAGATAGATCCTCTTACAACACTTGCCAAAGTTTCCGCGACCAGTAAGCAGATTTGACTGCTGTCATTACCCTGGTCGATGCCAGCGAACAAGACTGCACGCGGAGCCTCTGGCGTATCCGGCAAGAATATCCTTTGCACGAGCCTGAAGGTCTCATCACGAGCCACTTGCCCCAATCTGAAACGACCTCCGTTCGTGCGGATCTTTTTGTATGCCTTCAAAAACACGTGGCTCGCTTTTGGTATTGAATCTGGTTCGGACGCCTGGCCAACTTGCTGCATCAATTCAAAGTTCTTGCCCATTCTTTTCCCACCTCCTGCGGGAAAGTAGGATTCTCTTGGAGACTAAGGGTCTGGGCGCCTGCTAACGAGATCGCTCGTGAAGGCATTTAAATTTTCTGACCGGTGCGAATGTGGTCAGGATCGTTCAACCAGGGATAGAGATTGCGGATTTCTTCGGGAATTTGCGCGTCATATCGTCCTAGACTCGACACTGATTTGGAAGAGTGTTTGCCACGGCGAGATGCGGACTGCCTCCGGTACCTGCTTACCCGATGCATCAATCGCCGCCCTTGCAGTCACTTTAGGGCACAGCATTTTCGCGCGATGAAACCAAAGGAGGGATATACCCAACGGGTGACGGATCGTGACCGACGACTTCTAAGTCTTGACTGTTAACCTCAACCGAAATGCTTTTCATGATTAGATTCAACGTAAGGACGACACGAGTCCTATTTTTCTGCCGAACCACGATACCTGTGATCCCCATTAGTGGGCCATTGCGGATGAGTACCTTTTCCCCGGATTTCAATAAACGATGCGGCTCGGCATTCAACATATGCATTCCACTTCGCAAAGCTTCAATTTCTCCGTATGGGAGTGGAATCGGATGAGGACCTACACCCACGATGGAATGCACGCCTGGCAATTCGAGGACGCGAACTTTATCTTTGCAGTCAATCTTTACAAAAACATAGCTCGGGAACAAAGGCCTCTCAATTAGCATGCGCAAGCCGTTTTTCCAACGGCTAATCTTCCTATGGACAGGAAGAAAGAATTCAATGCGGCGCGCGGATAAATGTTGGGCGACTCGCTTCTCTTGGCAGGAGAAAGTGTAGGCGGCAAACCATTGCTCAAAAATATCTGATGATAATTTGTCTGTCATAATATTTTCTAGCTATATTTGTTGGTAGTAGAAGGCTTCGCCAGAGCCACTTAGATGCGGCTTTAGGGCTGGCGTTGGTTCTCGGGGCCTATGTCAGGGAGTGGATATAAGGCGTCCTGTTAGTGACCCGCATCCAGATACTTAGGTGTTCTCCCTGGTTAAGCAAATGAAATCTTACGATAACTAGAATCGCAAATATTAATGCACTGCTGGCTCTTCACATCTTCTGCTCACCAAAATGATCTAGATGCGACACTCTTTAGGCGGTCTAAATCACTCCAAGTTTGCATCTTGCCTCTTGTCTCTTCATCACAATTTAAATGATTTGTAGTGAAGTCATTGATCATGACAGTGATTCCTTCAGTCGACAAAAGTGAAGAAAAGGCAACACATTGAGTGGTCCCGTGTCTTTCACTTCCGACGAAACCAAACACATTGGGGTTCGCAAGACCTTTAATCGCTCCTCGGCAGTCTTATGAACGCTCCAACACATCAGAGTACCTGCTGCTCCTCCCAACACCAACGTGACCGAGCTTGGAACGGCTTTGAGAGCACTCGATTGACGGTGGCAATCCGCTGATCTAGCAGCACCGTGAACTGTGCAGTCGCTGCGCCTTCCAATGTTTCCTACGCGCTTTCTATTCTTCCGCTTTCTCGCTCCGGTCGAAATTGTTTCCGTCCTCGTAGCGCCAAACGGCATTGCGACTTGTGATCGCAAAACCACTGCAATGCTCTCCTTGCTCTTGCCCTTCGAGTCGAAGGGTTTCGCCCGTGTATTGAACGTGCATTTTGCGCGCCTTGTCGGAAAAGGCCGGCAACGAAAAGTGCAATTCAACGGAAGAACCGATTGGTGGAAGGATGGCGGCATCCACGAATGCTCCCTTCTCGCTGATGTTTCGACTGTTCCCCTCTCCATGTCGCACAATTCTCTCCTCATCCTTCCACGAGAAAGAAGCAGGCAGCTGCAGTGGGTACCGAATAGCTCGCCTGCGTTCTATCATGATTCTCAGTGATGAGCCTTTCGAACGGCTAATCAGCTCTCGTGTCATTACCCTGCATTTCAATCGCAATGAGTTGTTACCATGGCCCTCCAAGAGAAATCCCGCAATGAATAGAATGTCCGTAGGAAAGACTTACGTTTGTACTTAGGTGTGGCGCCAGCTTCGCGCATACGAACCGTTGCTTTATCAAATCCTGGGGTGCTGCCAGAAGCGGTAATGTGGGAGAAAACGGTCTAGTGTTCGGGAGAAGATAATCCATCACTTACGGTAGGAAAATACCCCTTGGCAACAGTCTTTCGGACACTGACACGAAATGTTGCAGGAGGCCCAATCTTGGCAGCCGAGCCCAGCGACAAGCATGGAGGACAGAGGTCCCGCGCTCATAAACACATTGACGGGCCCTGCTGTTACAGTGCCGGGTCTGGCCCACTGACTTTAAAAATTTCACATCGACTGTCCCTTCTCCCGTGCAGTTTCATCCGCCGGACTCGATATCTGAAGACACACACACGCGCATCAGCCGAAAACTGCATGCTTTAAGAAACAGAGTACTAAGCCTCCCAGTACTGTTCGAGAAATTCATAACGGCTTGACATTTCCGCAATCCTCGGTGTAGTCCTTCTGTTCGCATGTTTCCACAGATCGGGTTTGATCTCTGCTTGCATACAGTGAGCCGAGATTCCAAAATCCGCGTTTTATAAAAAGTAATCAGCCAGATTCTGAAGGTACATCAAATGCTGAGGGCGGCAAGAATAGGGGACCCTTCCATCAGGGTTATCATCGCCGACGCTAGCCGTATGCACTGTCAACTGATGGCCACAGCTTTGAGGCGCAGCCGATGTCGATTTGATGTGGTCTGCAGCGTAACCGAATCCCAAGAAGCTCTACGAGCATTGAAAGAGAAACAGCCTGACGTTGCCTTGATCGGTTCCAATTTGCGTGATGGGCCTCTTGCGGGCTTTAAGATCCTTCGAGAACTACAGGCGTCTCGCTCCGTGGTCAAGGCCATCATGCTGATCGATTCAGCTGAGCGCGATATCGTCATCGAGAGTTTTCGCCGGGGAGCTCACGGGGTTATTTCCCGAGATGAATTATTTGAGACTCTGTGCGAGTGCGTCCGGGCCGTGCACCAAGGACAAATCTGGGTTCGTGCTGAGGAATTACATTTCCTAGTTGATGCCCTAGTCGAATCGATTCCGCCGCGAATCCTCGATGCCAAAGGTGTCGCCCTGTTGACCAAACAAGAACAAGGAATCGCTCGACTCGTATCCGAAGGTCTGACCAACCGCGACATCGCCCGCCATCTGAGCCTGAGCGAGAACACAGTGCGTAACTATATGTTTCGAATTTTTGACAAGCTCGGAACGTCCAACCGGGTAGAGCTCGCGCTTTATGCTTTTCATCAAAAAATGTGAGATGCCGCGAGATCGTCCTATATATTCGCACCGAAACACGAGGGCTACGGGAACACGTTCGTGCGGGCGGGCGTACTTGTCGTTGTCATCGCTTCCGTCGTGATTTAGACCCTTGGCATTTTGATCGAGAGTTTAAGTGCGAGACATTCCGACAAAGAAAAGAGCGCCTATCAGGCTGTGGGATGCTCCCAAACTCGTAAGCGGTGTGGTACATACTAGGTGCGTTTTATGCCTTCGAGATTGGCTTGCCTCAGCGACGCATTTTGGTAAGTCACCATTGGACTACTGATGGAGTTGGTGAAGGCAACGCTCGATTTGCCCGCTTCGGGCGAGGTTGATTTTAATTAAGACAATCTGCCAGGGAGGAGAAGATGCCAATTCGAGTCTGCAGGTTTATGGTTTTTTGTGGAGCCGTTTTGTGTCTGTGGTTAAACGCGGCGATACCTTCCTTAGCGGGGCCCTGCACCGAACAAAGAGAAGCACCCGGCATTTTTGTGCCTGCTCGGGGTTGCTTTGAGCTTGGGGTGGGCTACCAGTATCAACATTTTAATGTACTCGGCACCAGATTCCACAACAACGACTACAGTGTGGATTTTGGTATGCATTTATTCGATTTGATCACCGGTGCTGCCGGGCGCGTAACCGTTGGAGTCGAGGGGGCAGTTGCGGCAGGATTCGGTGGCCATACCGGCGGAAACCCTTCCCTGGACGTGAAATCATTTTTCGTCGGCGCTGGGCCTCACGTAGCCATTGAAAATAATTCACGGTTCGAGCCTTGGATTCACGGGTTGGTGGGTAGGGAGCGGCTGAGATTTACGCAAACCGCAACTCTAGGTGCGAACTCCGCTCTCGGTTACATGGTTGGCGGAGGAGTGGATATCAGATTGAGACCACAAATCTATTGGCGTTTTCAGGCCGAATACCTAGGAACACATTTTCAGTCTTCTTTACAATCAAACTATTCGACTGGGTCGGGCATTATTCTCTACTTCTAAGTCCTGGCCGGAGTTTGTGTCCTGCCTCAGCTAAGAAAATTGCGTACTGCTCATACGTCTTTCCGCACCTAGCCCCGATATGTGGTTCGCTCTCCCCAGAGTTCCTGCGCCCAGGTCGTAACCCCAGAAAACAGCCTACCTGGCGACTCTTCGGGAACCGATACGGGTCCTCGATGGTCAAGACATACGTCAGCGCGATCTGTGTTCCTACACCCTTCACCTGCTTGAGCAAGGACACCTCCGGGTACATTTCTTTGGCGATTTTCTCCATCCGTTCGTCGTATTCCTTGATGTGCTCGTTCAGCGTTTCGATTTCTTTAAACAGCGGTACCAGAACCTCGCGCAACTCCGCGCTCAATCCCTCGGCCAGCTTCTCGTTCACCTGTTAGGTGCCACACTTGGGCAGTCGTTGGCCATAAGACTTCACCAGCCCCCGTGCCGCGTTCACAAGGCCGTTCGAGCACTCACCAGTTCCGCCCGCGCCCGGATCACCGTCAGGTGAAGTTGCGCTTGCGCGCTGCGATGCCGCACAGGCCCCAACAACTCGGGATCGACTCGCGCCAGCCGTGCCAGGGTCCGAGCATCGTGCCGATCATCTTTCCGACTGCTCTTGGTGATCCATTGCACTTTTTGTGCGTGCGCCACGATCACTTCCTGTCCCAACTCACTGAGCAGCCGGCTGACCCAGGGGGAATGGGTTCCGGTCTCCAGTGCCAGGAGACTTCGCGGTATC